>WNGE01001302.1_pt1 | contig 83843 bp, 87 predicted proteins | sample 5400651 | NCBI WGS metagenome assembly WNGE01 (sample SAMN13153370, study PRJNA577476) | soil metagenome | isolation source: 60 cm soil or saprolite under grassland replicate 2 | place: USA:California | collected 2016-06-15 | reverse complement strand
CACGCCCGTGCCGAGCGTCATCCCGGCCCCGCCATGGCCAGGACGTCGCCTGGTGCGGCCTGGGACCGCCCGCCAGCACGACACCAAGATCAAATAGTGCGCGGGGACGGCCGCTCGGGAGCCGCATGAAAGAGGGAGGTTAGGGACGGTCTCGTCATTTTCGCCGCGCCCAGGAGGCCGCGAGAGGATCGACCTGCTGACCCAGGAAGACGCGGCGCACCACCCGCTCGGCCGCGCGCCCGTCGTCGAACTCACAGAACCGACGGCGGAACAGCGCGCGTACCTTTGCCGCCTCGCTGCTCCACGCCGCACCCGACCGAAAGACTTCGCTCAACTCCTTCTCGGTCGTGGCGACCGCCCCGGGTGGCTCGGCCAGCACGTCGAAGTAGACCCCTCGGGTGCGTTTGTAGATCTCCCAGTCGGGGGCGTAGATGACGATGGGCCGGTCGAGGTTGGCGTAATCGAACATGATCGACGAGTAGTCGGTGAGCAGGACGTCGGAGGCGAGGCAGAGGTCCTCGACCGACGGGTGGCCCGACACGTCGACCATGTGTCCTTTGCGCTGTGCCTCCCGGAGTTCCTCGGCGTCTTCGTAGATGTGGTCGATGTCTTTGTGGAAGTAGTGCGCCCGCACGAGGAGCACGTAGTCCGGGCCTAGCTCCCGGGAGAGCCTGGCGAGGTCGAGCAGCGGCTCGAATCCCTGCTGGTAGTCGCGAAACGTTGGGGCGTATAGCACCGCTGTCCGCATTTCGTGGATGCCGAACTGGGCGCGGACCCGGGCGACATCGCCATCGGTGGCGTTGCACAGCCGGTCGTTGCGGGGATAGCCGCTCTCTAGGATCTCGTAGTCGCACGGGAAGGCCCGTTCCCACACCTCCGTCGAGTAGCGGTTCGACGAGATGTTGAAGTCCCAACGGTCACTCCGCGCCAGCAGCTTCGTGAAGCTCATCCGGTTCGCGCCGACGGGGTAAGGCAGCAGGTCGAGCCCCATCCTCTTGAGCGGCGTGCCGTGCTGCGTCTGCACGTGCACGGTGCCCTTGCGCTTCACCAGGTCGTCGGGGAAGTTCACGTTGTTGATCAAGAAGTTGGCACGGGCGAGGACGCGGTAGTAACGCCGCGTGCCCTGCACGACATAGTCGACGCCGCGCGGGAACGCCGACGCCACCTCGGACTTCCTGACGACCCACACCCCGCGCACCGAGGGGGCTAGCTCACACTGCTTCTCATAGATCGCCCGCGGGTTGCATGAATAGCCGCGGTACCAGTAGGCGGCGTAGACGGCGAGGTTCTCGTCGATGGGCCGCCGCAACTGGACTCGGTAGTAGAGGCGGCGCCCCCGAGCCCGGACCGTGCGCGCCACCCGGCGTGCCTGCTTGACGGCCCGGCCCCGCACGGCCCTGCCTTCCTTGCTGAGCATGACCAGCGCTGCGAAAGTCCGGTAGGCATCGTGCACAAGGAGCCAGCGCTTGACGCGCCGCCCGACACCCATCTCGCGGGGTAGGCCACTGTACCTCTCCGCCGGCCGAAACCGGCGGGCCTCCGCCGCGGCTTGATGGAAGAACTCGGCCCTCGCCGACGGCGGGATCCGGTATGGGCTCTGCAGGATGGCCAGGAAGTGGTCCACCATGCGCCCTAAAAGGAAGGGGCGCCACTCCGCGAGCTCCGGGTGGGCGTCGGCGAAGGCGAACACGCGCTGGTACTGCCCGAAAACGTCGAAATGCTTGCGGCTACAGGAGAGGAGGATGCTGCCCTGGTGACGCTGCCGGTACAGTACGCAGACCCGGTCGAGCACGGCGATCCGCTCGGCGGCGAAGAGCACGGGGTAGGTCCACGCGGTGTCCTCGTAGTACCCGGGCGGAAAACGGAAGTCATGCCCTTCGATGAACTGCCGCCGGTACGCCTTGTTCCACACCACCATGAGCAGAGTCAGCAGCTCCGGCCGCTCCTTGATCGAGAATACCTGCGGCCCGTTCTCTTCGAGCAGGCCGCCCAGCATATTGCGCTCGACCTTGCCCGACCATTGGCAGCGGGCGTAATCGAACACGAGAACGTCGGGACAGCCCGTCTTGTCGAGGCGGGCGGAAATGGCCGCTAGTGAGCCAGGGCTCAGCGTGTCGTCGCCGTCGACGAACAGAACGTACTCACCAGTGGCGACAACCAGTGCGGCCTGGCGGGCCGGGCCAAGGCCGACGTTCCGTTCCAGGTGCAGCACCCGTACCCGCTGGTCGCGAAGGGCGTACTCGTCAAGGATCTCGCCGCAACCGTCTGGTGAGCAGTCGTCGATGGCGATCAGCTCCAGGTCGGCGAACGACTGGTCGAGGATCGAGTCCATGCACTCACGGACGTACGCGCGAACCTTGTGCACGGGCACGATGACGCTAAATCTGCTCATTTCCGCCACCGGCTAGCCGCTATCCCTGACCCCTACCTGACCGTCTCTTTCCTGACTCGAACGCTCTCGTCCAGGTATCCCCAAGCCACACAAATGTCACGCAGCGCTTCCGGAACCGCCTCCGCGCCCGGAAGGGCCCGCGCGGGGTGCACGCGGCCGGACTTGATCCTGGCCCCCCAGTCGCCCAACCCTGCCTCGAACCTCCCCGGGTCACGCTTTCCGTACTCAAGCATCTCCGGCTCCCAGTCGAGGCCGAGGAACTCGCAAACACGCTTGGTTTCCGTCTCAGGGCTGGCGGTCAGCCGTTCGTAGCGCACTGTGAGCCCAGGCAGCTCGTGGCGAGCCTGCTCCACGGCGTTCAGGTACCTCAAGGTGGCGGTCGTCGCTTCCTCCACGCTCCAGAACGACCGAACCGCATGCCATGAGTTGAGGACCGCCAGCGGGTGACGCAGAAGGAAGATGAACCGTGCATCGGGCCAGCACGCCACTATGCGGTCGCGGATGAAGATGTCGTTCGGTGTCTTATTGACGAAGATCCGCTTGCCGCTCTTCTCTAACTCACGGTACAGCAGGTGGTCCCAGAGCAGCTGCTCGAGCTCCTCCCGGTTCAGCCCGAGCGCTGCCATGGCCCGCTCCGAGTAATCGGACAGGTCGACCCTGACGTCGCACAGATGGAGCTCGTGGGGCGCATGGAGCTGAGAGTGGCTGTTGAGCAGCACCCGCATGAGGGTGGACCCCGAGCGTACCGGGGAAAGGATGAACACCGGCGCGGACAATAACCTGTCGCCGCGCGGCTTGGCCCTCGCCTCGGCGGCACGGCGGGCAACCGCCGGGCTGAGCTCTGGAGCAGGGCTCACATAAGCCCGTCTGAGCTCGAGACCAGCTATCCGCCTGAGGGTCCGGTTGACCCTCTCTTTCCATCTCATGGCCTTGGACCGTAGCAGAGGTTGCCAGGTGCAACCGGATGGTCGGCCAGGCCATCCCCTTTCCGCGGCGGCCGATCGTCTGTCTCGACAAACTGGGATAGAGGCGGACGATACATCTGCCATCCTGGGGCGGTGGCGCAGGCCAGCTCTACGGAAAGACTCTCGGCCGAGATCGAACTCGCCCTACCCGGGAAGCCGCGACCCAGGCGGCACTGGGCGCACGGGCTGATCGGCGCGGCGTTGTTGTGCACGCACTACTATCTCCACCTCGTCCTCGCCGTCGCGCGGCTGCTGACATCACTGTTTGACCGCTGGCACCTGCCGCGGCGCGGTGCCTGGTGTCGGCGTGTAGCCGTGGTCGGCGTGGCCACGGTGCTGTCCTCGGTCTACCGGACGCCGGAGAACCTCCGGTGGTTACAGAGGTACGCCTACCCGCCCGGCGCTAGCGTGATGGAGTTCCGCCCGGCCGAGTGCGACGCCTACGTGCTCTTGGCCGGATCACCGCCGCTGAACCTCGTACGGCTGGCGTTGCGCGGCTCGCTGCGTTGGGTCAGCCCCGCGATCCGGACGACGGCGCGCCGGACCTTCACGGTGGTGCCGCTGGTCTACTACCACCTCCAGAAACGGCTGCCCAGGGACGACAACCTCGCCGTCTACGCCGCGTACTGGTACCGCGGTTACGCGTGCAACCCGCGGGCGATCTACGAGAAGGCCCGCGAGCTGGTGCCGTGGGTGCACGGGGTGTGGGTGGTACGGAAGGATGTCGCGGGTTTGCTGCCAGCCGGGGTCGACTACGTCGTCGAAGGGTCGGCGCGCTACCTGCGGGTCATGGCGCGCGCTAAGTACCTGATCAACAACGTCAACTTCCCGCACGCGATGTCCAAACGCAGCGGGTCGGTCCACGTGCAGACGCAGCACGGGACCCCGCTAAAGACCATGGGACTAGATCTGCAGTGCCACCCGGTGGCCGCGCAGGGCATGAATTTCGCAAGACTGCGCGACCACTGCGCGCGGTGGGACTTCGCCATCTCCGCGAATCCAATGTCCTCACACGTGTGGCGACGGGTCTACCCCGGCAATTACGAGATGCTGGAGATCGGATACCCCCGCAACGACCGCTTCTTCCGGGTGACCGATGAGGAGGTCGCGCGAATCCGCGCCGGACTCGGCATCGCACCTGAGCAGACGGCAATCCTGTACGCACCAACCCACCGCGAGTACCAGAGCGACTTCCTGCCGCTGCTTGGCGTCTCGCGGATTGCCGCCGCGCTCGGGCGCGGCTATGTGCTGCTGGCTCGCGCGCACTATTTCTCCGGTGCCGACGCCTATCGGGCGCCCGACACCGAGGAAGAGGCGCGCGTGGTCGACGTGTCGGAGCACCCGTCCGTCGAGGACCTCTGCCTCGCCTCCGACGTCCTGCTCACCGACTACTCGTCGATTATGTTCGATTACGCCAACCTCGACCGGCCCATCGTCATCTACGCCCCCGACTGGGAGATCTACAAACGCACCCGAGGGGTCTACTTCGACTTGCTGGCCGAGCCACCTGGGGCGGCCGCCATGACCGAGGACGAACTCATCGCGCACTTCCAAACTGGCGAGGTCTGCAGCGCCGCATCGGCCAAGGCGCGCGCGGAGTTCCGCCGCCACTTCTGCGTGTACGACGATGGACATGCGGCCGAACGGGTGGTGCGCCGCGTCTTCCTTAGCGAACCGCTCGCCCCGGGGGGTCTGTCAAGCGGGCGGCACCGTGGCCCGACAACATACGCGCGGCGATCACGGCCGAAGAGCAGCGGCGGCGGCGAATGGCCAAACACCGATAGCTCAGACTGCGCGCAGCAGATGGCCCGGCCCGGCGAGTGAGGCCTCACGAGTGGCTTCGATCGCCGTGCGGATGCAGGCGCCGACTGCTCGTGCCACCGGCGGCGGGAAGGCGTTGCCTATCTGGCGGTAAGCCGCTGTCTTGCGTCCCGCGAACACCCAGGTCGCTGGGAAGCCTTGTATAGCGGCCGCCATCTGCAGTGTGAGCCTCGGAATGTGGTCTATCGGGTCGCTCCGCTGCGGCGGCGCGTCGGCTAGGCCCTTGCCATCGACGTGTAGCTTGAGCCACGCCTCGCGGGCCCGCGTTGGGCCAAGATCAGGCCCGCCATGCTTGCGGGAGCCCCCGACCAGTGTCGGGCCGATGCCGTTCGCCTTCCGTGCCCAGGCATCAGCACCTTCCCAACCGTCTGCAGCCATGAGATCACGAAGGGCCTGTCCGACTGTCGGAGGCTTCGTGGTGGCCGTTGGCCACTCGAAGTACCTGTAGGCAGATGGCTTCATAGCCACCAAGATGAAGCGTGGCCGCAGTTGCGGTACATCGAAGTCGCAGGCGTTCAGCACTTGCCACCCGGTTTTGTAGCCAAGCCCGTGCAGCCGACCCAGGACCTGATGGCGGTAACCCGCAAAGCGGGCAGTTGACAGGCCGAAGACATTCTCGAGCATGACCGCCGTCGGCTCGCACCGCTCGACAAGACGCAGCGCCCGCGGGAACAAATCACGCTCGTCGTCGGCGCCAAGCCGCTTGCCGGCGATCGAGAACGGCGGGCAGGGGACACCACCGGCGAGAAGATCAACACCATGGTAACTATCAGCGTTGAAGTGGTGAATGTCCCGTCTGATCACGTTCCAGTTGCGCCGGTTCAGCTGGAGCGTCTCACAGGCATCGAGGTCGATCTCAACGGCCGCTGCGTGGGCGAAGCCCGCCTGTTCTAGGCCAAGCGACTGGCCGCCCGCGCCAGCACAGATCTCCAGGCAAGTCAGCTCAGGCACGGAGCCTCTCTCGTCTTAAGAGCGAACGCGACCAGGCACGCGCCGAACATTCGTTCGATTGATCGATCGTGTCACAGGCGTCCCATGTATTGCGAGCAGGCGCACCGATCACGGCCTGACTTTAGCGGGCAGGGAAGGCGACGCGTGGGAGCGACGTGCCCTTTGTGTGGCACACGCTCAACAGGGCCTTGGTTGTAACTCTCGTGGCACATATCCCACCGGCGGGCCTCATGTGACATCGCGGAAGTCAGTCACATCGGTAAAGAGGTCGCTATTTGGAGCCTGCGCCCCGGTAGCGTGGCCGCATGGCGCGTGATCGGCACTCGGATGAGACTCCTGTCGGCATGGCCGGAGAGATGGATGCCGTCATGGCAGCCATCCGTGGCATGGACCGTCGGGATCTCCAGAGTCTGCTACAACGTCTGCTCGCCGCCGGGGCCGTTGCTGAGGGCCTGCTTGAAGGGGCGCGGCCACCCTCGCGGCGGCGCCCGCGCCGCCCTGACGTCGTGACGTACCGGGTTCGAATCGATCTCAAGGGCACCAAGCCGCCGGTGTGCTGGCCGAGGTTGGCGACAAGCTGCACTACGTCTACGACTTCGGTGATGACTGGCAGCACATCATCAAGCTTGAAGCCGTGCTGAGCCGCGACGACCGGGCGCCGGGCGCGGTTTGCGCGCGCGGGCGCCGATCGGGACCGGCCGAAGACTGCGGAGGCGTCTACGCCTACGAGCTGATCGCTGCGGCCACCGACCTGGACGATCCAGACCACCCCGAGGCGGCCGCTGCATTCGACCGGTGCTACGGCAACGAAGTCGACCCAAAGGTATTCAGCACCACACCCTTCGACATGGACGAGATCAACAGCGCGCTGGCCAGTCTCGGCTTCGCCAGGCCGCGACCGGTCCGCGGATAGCGACTGCCAGGCAGCCGGTGAAGTACGACGCGGCAGTTCGCGCAGGCCAAGGCCAGACGCAAAAGTGCACCGGGCGGCACAGGCACAGACCACGGAGAACCTCCGATTTCTACCTCGCGTGGCTGCTCTCGGTACAGGCAGAGGAGGTCGGCGACGAGGAGGCCGAACCGCCCGTGCCGCCGGGCCTGCGAACCTTGAGCGCGCCGTTGCATGCGGTCGCCGACGTCCTGGAGCAAGGCGTCGAGGAGTGCGATCGGAGGAGTTATGCGTCATCTGGGCGGACGGCTCGGATGTAGCGCAGCATGGGCAGGTCGCCGCGTGCCTGGACGTGGAATCCGGCCGCCGTGGCTAGGTCGTCGAGCAGGTCGACATTGTGGTGGCGCATCGCGTGGCCGACGCGGTGCAAAGCGCGTCCTATGCCTGACGGGCGGAAGTCGGCGATCAGCAGCCGACCGCCCGCGCGCGTCACGCGGTACATCTCGCGGAACGCGGCCGATCGCGCCGCGTCGGGGATGTGGTGAACGGCGAGCGTCGAGGTCACCACGTCGAACGAGCTGTCCGGCAGGTCGAGGTCTTGGGCCACGCCTACGGCGAACGAGCAGTTGCCCGGATCTCGCCGCCTGGCGTAGTTGATCGCCGGGCTGGACGGGTCGACGCCGGTCACCCGGCCGTCCGGCCCGACGGCGGCGGCCAGCAGACGGGCTAGGTAGCCGCCGCCGCAGCCGACGTCCAGGGCCCGATCCCCGGGTGGGCGCCGCTGAGGGCGACGATGCGGGCAAACACCCGACGGCGGCGGCCCAGGAAAGCGATCTTGCTGAATGTCTCGTACATGCGGACGCGTTCGATCGTTTCGCCTTGAGGATGTGAGTGGCCTTGCGCGATTCGCTGGAACACACGCCTCTCCTTACTTAGTTACAACTAAGTTAAGGCACAACTTAGCCGCTGCTAAGTTGTCTGGCAAGAGGGCTACGATGCAGGCGTGGACGAGAAAGCGCCGGTCAGGCGAACCCGGCTAACCGCCGAGCAGCGGCGAGAGTCGATCTTGAAGGCGGCAGTGGAGGTGTTCACCGCGACCGGCTACCGCGCCGGGAAGGTGTCCGACGTGGCGGCCAGGGTCGGGGTGAGCGAGCCGGTGATCTTCCAGAACTTCGGCTCGAAGGCCGCGTTGTTCGCCGCCGTGCTCCACCGTGTGGCCGGCGACGTCCGTGCCGAACTGCAGACGCTGGTCGAGCATTTCGGCTCGGTCTCCGACCTGCTCGCCCATGCGCTCAGCCCGTCCCATGCCGGAGGGCCGCACCCTCCAGGGTCACATGGGGTACTCTTCGCCGACGCGGCCACGTTGACCGCCGAGCCCGATCTCACCGAGCCGGCCAGGGGCGCGGTCCGCACGGTCGCCGGCCACCTGGCGGACTTGCTCCGGCGCGGCCAGGCCGACGGCGACATCCGCACCGACCTGGACCCCGAGGCGGCCGCCTGGCTGCTGCTGTCGGTCCTGTCCGCGCGGCCCTTGCATGCCGCCGCCATGCCGGATCGAGACCGCCTTGAGGGCGCCGTGGCCGCCCTCGCCCTCCGGGCGCTGGTCTCGCCCGCTCCGGCAGCCCTGCCCATCAGGCATGAAGATCACGACCAGGCTTACCACGGATAGGACTGTTAGTCGGCGGTACCCAAATCGTCGCCCACGCCGCTGGCGGCGCATTGCGGGCCGCCGACGCCTGCGCGTCCGGGCCCTGGGGGTGTTCCACGTATGGGAGCCTCCCCTTCCTCTTGTGGCCACATGCCGCACGGCTCGGGCCCGAGGCGGGCGAAGGCGCCGTGTATCACAATGCCGAACGGCTGCGCGAGGCGCGGGTCACCTGATGTGCGGGCAGCTGCGCGCGGCAGCCGTTCAGAAGCTGCGGCGCGACTACCGACGTAGCTCAACGAACCCGTGAAGGAGGACCTTGGCCGTGCCCGTGACGATATTCCACCAAGCCGCACGCGACGGGCACGGCCGCCCTATCGGCTTCGGCGGATACCACCCAGGACCGCCTTGTGCCCGTGTTCGCCTGGGACGTGGACATCTGTAGTCGGCATCGGCGCTGGAGTCATGGGCTGTTTTCGGCGAGGACGGCGCAGAGCCGGGCGAGGGCCGTGGTGAAGGTATGGTCCGGTGGCCGCCCGTAGCCGACGACGAGTGCCGGGTTGTGGCCGTTACCTGTCGCGCTGTAGCTCGCGAGCCCTTCGAGGGCGAGGCCGCGCGCGGCCGCGCGGGCGATGACCTCCTCTTCACGGTGGTTTGCGGGAAGCTCTACCAGGGCGTGCAGGCCGGCGGCGATCCCCGTGACGCGGACATGGGGGGCGTGGCGGTGCAGCGCGGCGGCCAGGCGATCGCGGCGCCGCCGGTAGGCGAGCCGGGCGTGGCGGACTTGCCGATCGTAGCCCCCGGAGGTGATGAACTCCGCGAGCGTGAGCTGCTCGAGACTGCCGCCATGCCCGCCTGCCGACTCTTTCGCCGCCACCACCTCGTCGATCAGATGGCCGGGCAGCACGAGCCAGCCGAGCCGCAGGCCTGGTGCGAGGCTCTTGCTCGCGGTACCGCCGTAGATGATGTGGTCGGGTGCGAGCGCTTGCATGGCGCCTATGGGTTTGCGGTCGTAGCGGAATTCCCCGTCGTAGTCGTCCTCAATGATCAGTCCGGCCGTGCGGACGGCCCAGTGGGCAATGGCTCTGCGGCGCTGTGGATGCAAGGTCACACCGAGGGGGAACTGGTGGGCGGGTGTGAGCAGCACGGCGTCCGCCTCGCCCAAGTCGTCGGGCACGACGCCGTCGGCGTCAACAGAAAGTGGTGCCGGGTGGAGCCCGTGGGCCGCGGCGATTCTGCGGTGGGCGTGATGGCCGTAGGCCTCGATGGCGATGACGCGGCTACCGCGTGCCCGCAGCACCTGGCACAGCAGCGCGAGCCCGTGTGCGTAGCCCGAGCAGATCACGATCCGCGAGGGGCTGGCGGTGACGCCTCGTACGCGCGCAAGGTAGTCGGCGAGGACCATTCGCAGTTGCGGGAGGCCGCGCGGGTCGGGGTAGCCCAGGACGTGCTTCGGAGCGGTACTTAAGGCCTTGCGCGCTGCCGCCAGCCACGCCCGATGCGGGAACATGGCCAGGTCGGGCACCCCGGGGCGCAGGTCGTAACGCGGTTGCGTAGCCTCGGCTAGGGCAGCTCCGGGTGATTGCTTGACGGGGGCCGGGTGTTCGGCAACCCACGTTCCTGAGCCGGTCCGGGCCGCCAGCCATCCCTCCGCCACGAGCTGGCCATAGACCTCCGCGACCGTGTTGCGGGCGATCCCGAGATCCACTGCGAGAGCGCGTGACGCAGGCAGCCGGGTGCCAGGGTTCAGCCGCCCCGTCCGTATTGCTTCCCGCAGCGCTGCCTCAAGCCCGGCCCGCACCAGGGGACCGGGGTCAAGGTGCAGATCGATCCCGTAATTGGCCCATGTTTCTGCCACGAGCATGGACCTTAACCTGGGCAGGCCGTCGCCCGTAAGGTCGTGGCATGACGACAGCCGACAGCACCGTACAGATCCCGGTCCGCCTCGACTTCGACGCCTGCGCGCCCGGCTTCTCCAGGGCGATGGCCCACCTCGACCAGGCCGCCACCAAAGAGCTGGACAAGGCCGACTTCGACCCACGGCTTCGTGAGCTGGTGCGGATCCGCGCCTCGCAGCTGAACGGCTGCGCGTACTGCATCGACATGCACACCAAGGACGCCCGGGCGATAGGGGAGACCGAGCAGCGGATCTACGCGCTCCCGGCCTGGCGGGACACTCCCTACTTCACCAGCCGCGAGCGCGCCGCCCTCGCCTTCACCGAGGCGGTGACGCTCCTCGCCAGCACCCACGTCCCAGAGTCGGCCTACCACGAAGTGGCGGCGGAGTTCACCGAGAAGGAGATCGCCGCCCTGGTCAGCCTGATCGTAGCCATCAACGCATGGAACGCGATCAGTGTCAGCACCCGGGCCTGGATACCCGGGTCTTACCAGCCGTAACGAAAGGACGTGCCACTGGGTCCAGGGCCCCGTGTACTCAACGGCTGCGCGAGTCCGCGGCGCCTTTGTGGTACGGATGTGTCGCACCTGGAGCCGATGATTTGCACCTTCGATACAGTGCGGCGGATGGCCGACTTTCCTCCCTGCGACGATATCTGCGGCACGCTGGAAGGGCACGTGCGCCGGTTTTTTTACGGCAGAGACATCGACGCCTGGACCTGGCCGGTCGGCCCGATCTTCCAGCAGAACCCGCACTTTCGGGCGCTGCGCGTCGCCCCTGAACACGTCGGCGGACCATGGACCTACGTGTCCACCGGCGGGTGGGCCGCCACCGCTGACTCAGGCACAGGTTTGGAGTTCATCCTGTGCACACCGGCACCCGCGGCGCGTGCGCAGACCTCCACGGATCGCCCGTGACCCGCAGGGGGCCTCCACGGGTCGCCCGTGACCCGCAGAGGGCCTCCACGGGTCGCCCGTGACCCGCAGGGGGCCTCCACGGGTCACTGTTCCGGCCACGCGGGCAGGTTGGCCTGGCGGCCGCCGAAAGATTCGTGACCCGCAGAGGGCCTCCACGGGTCGCCCGTGACCCGCAGAGCGCCTCCACGGGTCACTGTTCCGGCCCCACGGACGGGCATGACTAGGGCCAGAAGTCCCCTCCAAGCGGTTGACGACATAGCTGGTTGGGAAGACGCTAGCGGCTGTGACCGGGACGCCTGATCACGTGCTCCGCAATCGCTCGGCGTGGGACCGCTGGGCCCGGGACTACTCGGGGGCGGGCTTGCGCAGCTGGGCGGCGGCCGAGCCGAGCTGGGGTATCTGGGGCGTCCGCGAGGCACAGACCGGGGTCCTGCCGCCCGACCTCAACGGCCGGGACAGCATCGAGCTCGGCTGCGGCACCGGCTACGTCTCGGCCTGGCTGGCCCGCCGCGGCTCGCGGCCGACGGGCCTGGACAATTCCGCGGCGCAGCTGGCTACCGCCCGCGCGCTGCAAGACCGCTTCGGGCTGCGCTTCCCGCTCATCCACGCCAGCGCCGAGCAAGCGCCCTTCGCCGACGCCAGCTTCGACCTGGCGATCTCGGAGTATGGCGCCAGCATCTGGTGCGATCCGTACGCGTGGATCCCCGAGGCGGCCCGGCTGCTGCGCCCGGGCGGGCAGCTGATCTTCCTGGTCAACTCCGTCCTGCTCATGCTCACCATCCCCGACCAGGACGGCTTACCCGCCACCGAGCGGCTGGTGCGGCCCTACTTCGGCATGCACCGCTTTGAATGGCCAGACGACGACTCGGTGGAGTTCCACCTCGGCTACGGCGACATGATCCGGCTGCTGCGCCATTGCGCCCTGGAGGTTGAGGATCTCCTCGAGCTGCGGCCGCAGCCAGGCGCCACCGCACAGCATCCCTTCGCCACCTGCGAATGGGCACGGCAGTGGCCCAGCGAAGAAATCTGGAAAGCCCGCAAGCAACACTGAAACGCTCAAGGCGGTGGAACCACCACAGGTGGGTCAACTCGCTCACCCGCTCGCCCGTCCATCGCCGCCCGGCCGCGTCGCTCCGGTTGCATACGCTGCGTCGACCCGAGGATGTGGCCACCGAAGAGCGCTAGCCACGCGATGATCGGGAAGACCACCCACCGTTCGACGCCGCCAAGACCGATCAACTTCGCAACGGGGCTGTCCTCACCCAGCAGCCCCACGAAAAGCGCGATCAGCGACTGAAGACCTACCGACAGTGACATGAACCGGAACGGTGCCGAGGTCACCTTGAAGACCACGATCGCAGTCAGGGCCGAGAAGAGGAAGGCGATCATGGCGAAAATGCCATGCGGGCCCGTTTTGCCAGGGAAGATACCAACGCCGAGCGTGCCAAACGCCGAAGAGCGTGGACACCACGGTGAGCACCCGGTACTGGTAGAGCCGCCACAAGGCAAACGCACCCGCCAACAGCAACACCCCGGCGATGATCATCGTTGTATCGAAGATCGTCGCGGAGGGCTGCGTCACAGTCGAATGCGGCGGTGCTGTTCCGCCGAGGTCGCTGATCTCCTGCCGTGTCGTGTAGTGCCTCCAGATCGGATACCTCGTTTCCGCAGTCATGACCCCCATCAGCAGGACGAACGCTGCGGAAGAGTAGAGAACCCCCGCAACGGATGGCAGCCGCTGCCGGATTAGGCCCGTCATTGAGGCCACGGTCCTTCCGGAACTCAAAACATCGCTCATGTACAGCCGATGGTGAATCCCCCGGAACGGAAGCAATCAGAGGCAAAGGTCGACCAACCTCCGTGACGTTCGCCTCTTAGGGCCTGCTTGAGAACCCGGATCCGGCTCGCGTCGCGCCGGCGGCGCGCACGGCAAGCAGGGTCCCGCATCAGGCAATATGAGATGGGCTCCTGGTTCGGGTCTGAAGGCCCTAGGACGTGCCATAGCTGGGGAGATAATGACTATGTGTCGTCACAGCCGTCAGCGTCGCGGTCCCGAACAACGGGCACCGCCAGTTCAGCCGCCCATGATCGCGCCGGGCAGCGGGGCCCAGGGAGATACCGATGGCGGATCGTAGGTGAAGGTCGGATGAAAGCCATCGCCCTCCTTGTCCCCATGGTTCTCATAGTCCTGCTTATCGTCTGGGTAACTCGCCTCGCGCGGCGTCTCGGCTACAAGCTGGGCGACGATGTTATCGTACGGTGCCGCTCGGGCCACCTCTTCACGACAGTCTGGATTCCTGGGGTGAAGTTCAAGGCACTGGACTTCGGCTTGGTCAGGTTTCAGCACTGTCCGGTCGGCGAACACTGGACCTTCGTCGTTCCCGTAAGGGACTCAGACTTGACTGATGAGGAAAGGCGGTTTGCCGAGCAACATCACGACGTGCCGGTGCCCTGATGAGTTTGGCGCCCTGTGCAATGGCAGGCGCCGGCTCCATGTACCGCGCCGAAATCTGGGCAATAGACGCCGATGCCCGCGCCAAGCGTTGCACCAGGTGCAACGCTTGGCGAAGCCGCCTCGGGAACGACCTCATCTGGCCGCAAGTCGCTCGGTCCGTAGAGGGCTGTGCGCCAACCGTGCCGCGCGGCTGACAAACGGGCCAGGTCAGCGTCCCGCCTGCCCGCATGGGGTGCCTCGACCCAAGGGTGCGCGGTGGCAGACTGCGGGGTATGCAAGCTGGTTTGCGGGTTAACGAGGGCGGCTGCGGGGAGCCCCTTCTGGTGCTGTTACACGGCCTCGGCGCGACCGGCGACGTATGGGATGGGTGGTGGCCCTTGCTCACTCGGCGGTGGCCGGGGCGCTGGATAGCGCCGGACCTGCCCGGTCATGGCGGCTCGCGGCCGCTATCTGGGTACACCTTCGACAACCTCGCCGCCGCGGTCGCCGGTATCGTCGAGCCCGATGCCCGCACCGTCGTGCTGGGACATTCGTTGGGCGGCGTCGTCGGCTTGGCCTTGGCCAGCGGCAGGTTCACCGCGTCGGTGCAGGCGGTCATCGGCCTTGGGATCAAGGTCGTTTGGACCGATGAGGATCTGGATCGGGCGCAGGCCGCGGCCCGCCGGTCACCGATTTGGTTCGCCTCGCGCGACGAAGCGGCCGCCCGCCACCTGCGCCTGTCAGGTCTCGCCGACCTGCTGCCCATGGATGATCCAGCCGTGGACGCCGGACTGCGTGAGCAGGACGGGCGATGGCGGGTGGCCATGGATCCTGGTGCGTTCGGGGTCGGGGCGCCCGACATGGCGCAATTGTTAGCGCGATCCCAGGCCCCGGTGACCCTTGCCCGCGGCGAGCACGATCCAATGAACACCGATGAGCAGCTTGCCCGGCTGGGCGCCCCAACGGTCGCGCTCCCAGGCCTCGGTCATAACGCACACGTCGAGAGCCCGGAACTGTCGATCGCCCTCCTCGACCCACATCGATGATGCCCGACGGCGAACGCATGACGATCGAAGTGCGCGGTAGCGCCCGGTATCGTCGAGACTGCCGTCGAGGTTGCGCTTCGAGGAGGTTCGCCATGGTTCGCCGATCTTGGTTTTGGACGCTAGTGGCCGGTTTCACGGTCATGCTGTCGGTGATCACCGCGACAGCGGCTTCTGCGAGCATCATCTGGGGCGATTAGCCGAGACGATCACCACCATCGCGGTGCTCGCCCTCGCTGGACTCGGCCGACGCGGCCACCAGGCCCCAGATCGCCAGCCGGGCGCGGCCCGCGGTTTCCGCGCGGCCCGCGGTTTCCGCGCGGGCGGCGCGAACGCGGCGAAACCGCCTAGACCGTTCCGCTCGGCCAACACCGCCGGGCCCCCACCGCCCGGAACATACGGGCCCGCTACCCCGCTGCGGCAGCGGGCCGGGAGAGTTCGCGTGCTGCCGCCTTAAGCCGGGCAAGGATGAGCGCGATGCCAGGGCGGTTCGCGCTGCCGCGCCGGTGTGCGGCGAACACCAGGCGCTGGACGCCCGCGCCCGCCACGGGCAGGGCGTCGACCCCCTGCGGCGGCTGCGCCAATCCGAGGCCAGGCAGCAGCGCCACGGCGCCGGCGCAACGCACCGCGGAAAGCACGACTCCCGCCTCGCTGCTGATGTAGCGCACGTCGGGCTCGAACCCCGCGGCACGACATGCGGCACGAGCCGCCCGCCCGCAGGTGCTCCCGGCTGGCTCGGCCGCCCAGACCTCGCCGGCCAGGCCCGCGAGGTCGACCGGTGCGGTGAACCGGCCGACCGGAGCTGCGACGAACATGTCCTCGCTGAACAGCGGCACCCGCGTGACCGCTGGCTCTGGCCTGCGATGATCGCCCGAGTACTCGTGGGCGACGACCACGTCAAGCCGGCCCAGCCGCAGCTCACGCAGGCCGTCGTCGGTCTCGTGCTCGAGCACCGTGACGTGCAGCCGCGGCCGGGTGGCGGTAATGGCGGCCGCCACTGGGATCACCAGCGCCCGGGCGACCGATCCGGATGCGGCGACGCGAAGCTCGCCGGCGATCGCGTCACGCGATTTCTCGAGTGCCGCCCTGGCCTCTTCAAGCGCGGCCAGAACCGGTTCTGTGCGCCCCACGAGCACCTGGCCCGCATTGGTCGGCCGAACCCGGCGGCCCACGCGTTCGAGCAGCACCGTTCCGCTCTCCCGTTCGAGCGCGGTGAGCTGCTGCGAGATCGCGGATGGAGTGAAGCCGAGAGACTCGGCGGCCGCTGTGATCGTGCCGCGCACCGCGACCTCGCGCAGTATGCGAAGGCGGCGTACATCGAAAAACTTATCACTACTGCTTAGAAACTTTAACTAGACCTAATGAGTTGTGGTCCTGCACCATGATGACAGCCGGTTGTGGCGGCCGCGGCCGCTGGTGCCGACGGGCCCGGCAGCGGCGGCCCGACGGTCCCGCGGTTCGGTGCAGAAGGTCGGTCCCGGCGGTCGGTCCCGCGGTCGGTGCAGAAGGTCGGGGCCGGCGGTCGGTGCTGGTGGCCTTGAGGCGGTTCTTGGCGGCGTCCTGAAAAGAAACGGAGTCTGGTGATGGGTGGTGGGGTGCTCGTAGGGACCCTGGCGGCAGGGGCGTGCTCTCGCCCGTGATGGCGGGCCTTGGCGTCGGGATCGCCCTGGCCAGCGCGCCTGGGCCAGTGCAGGCCGTGCTCTTGGCCGAATCAATCCGCGGTGGGATCAACCGCGGTTTCCGCGCCCTCGCTGGGGCCAATCTGACGTTCGGTTTCCTCCTTGTCTGCCTGGCGTTCGGGCTATCCCTGGTGGCGCCGCGCGGGCCTGCGCTTGGCGCCTTGCAGGTAGTCGGCGGGGCGTTCTTGCTGTGGGTATCCGCCGACGGCTTCCGGTCCGGGCCGGGTTCCGGCTCTGGGCCGGGTTCCAGCTCTGGGCCGGGTTCCGGGTCTGGGCAGGGTCTCTGGTCCGGGCAAGACGATCGTGGCGCGGCCAGGCGGCTGGCCATGCCGCCGGCTGCCCTGGGTGCGCTCGCTGTCGTGCTCAACCCGGGAGCGTGGCTGTTCCTCGCCGCGGTGGCCTCCCCGCTGTTCGCGTCGGCCGATCAGCACGGCGGGACGGGCAGCGCCCTTGTCGTGGCGGTGGTCGTGATGGCGGGGCTGGCGACCGGGGACGGCGCCGTGGTGCTGCTCGGCGGCCTCGGCGTGCGCCGCGCAGGCGACCGGGCCAGACAATGGGTCCGCCGGGCCCTAGCCGCGCTGCTCGCTGGCTTCGGCGGGTGGCTGCTCGTGACTGGCGTGATATCACTCGTCGGCGCGTGATCCATATGCCTGCCGTGTACCCGCGCGATGAGGAGGCAACATGACTAACCTGCTTTTCGGCCTTGGGCTTTCGACGTCGGCGGAGGCCGGCGCCGATCCGGTCGCCGATGCGCGCCGGGCCGAGGACCTGGGCTTCGACTTCGTATCCGCGCCCGATCACCCGTGCGGCACGCACCCAACGTATGAGACCTGGACCATGCTGTCGTGGATCGCGGCGGCGACCTCACGGATTCGCGTTGCCACCCGCGTGCTCGGCGTGCCCTACCGTGCGCCGCCGATGGTCGCCAAGATGGCCGAGACGCTCGACCGCCTGTCCGGCGGCAGGCTGATCCTCGGGCTGGGCGGTGGCTACTCGGATGAGGAGTTCCGCGCGTTCGGGCTGCGGGTGCCGTCGCCGCGGGACAAGGTCCGCGGGATGGAGGAGGCGATCCGCATCACCCGTGGCCTGTGGTCGCAGCCGACCTTCACCTTTGAAGGACGGCTGTACCGCACCGATGGCGCTGACGTCGAGCCCAAACCCGCCCACCAGATACCCGTATGGCTAGGCACGTTCGGCGACCACGCGCTGGCCGTGACCGGGCGGCTGGCGGATGGCTGGATACCCTCGCTCGGGTACGCCCGGCCGGAGAACGTGCCCGTCATGCGCGGGCGGGTCATGTCGGCTGCGCGCGAGGCGGGCCGTGACCCCGCGGAGATCACGTGCGCCTACCATATGCAGATCCGGGTGGACGAGCACGCGAAGGCGCGGCCTTCCGCGGTCGCCGGCCCGGCCGAGGCAGTGGCCGAGGAACTGACCGGCTTCGTGAGGATGGGCTTCACCGCGTTCAGCTTCACGCCCCATGGGCCTGGCGCTGATGAACAGGCCGAACGGCTGGCGCGCGAGGTCATTCCGGCCGTGCGAACCGCCGTCTAAGGCCGTAGCCGCGGACCGGATCGGTCTGGCCCGGCGGGTCGGAAGACGTAGGTATCAACACGCGCCAGGCAGGCTCTGTAGGTAGAAAGCGCTGTGCCATTTCCAAGCCTTCCGGCTCGGGCGATTTCCCGCTTCTGCCGGCCTGGCGCACCTCCATGACTACTGGAGTATTGAACCCATGCCGAGCCAGTCCTTGTTCGAAAGCGCCGATGTCCGCCGGGGGGCGGCAGGCCACCCAGTTAAGGTTCGGGGCAGCTTCGAACTGCCTCAAGCAGACGCTCCGACGGAGGCGGCAGGGCCGCGTGTGAAGCAGTTCCTGGTTGAGCACGCCGGTGAGCTCAGGCTGCCCGGGGCGGAGGCTCTTCGCGAGGTGCATAGCGCCGAGACGCCGCTTGGCCACGTGGTCCGCTATCAGCAGGAGCACGACGGCTTGCCGGTCCTCGGCACTGAGATCCTGGTGGCCGTGGACCAACAGGACCGCGTCGTACAGATCGACCTTGACCGGCAGACGCGGCTTGAGGTTGCACCGGCGGGCGATCAGCCGCTGAGTGCTGAAGAGGCCCAACAGTCTGCTCTTCAGGCGGTGAGCAACCCGCGTCTGCGGGCGGAGCCGCCTGCGCCTGAGGAGGTCTACTTTCCGGCCGCCGACGGTCTGCATCGCGCCTTTGTCGTGTTGCTGCCCACGCGCGAGGCACGGCCCCACGACTGGCGGGTGGTCGTCGACGCGGCGACCGGCGCAGTGCTCGACCGCCGGGACCTCATCAAGCACGTTGACGGCTCGGGCCTGGTATTCGACCCAAACCCGGTGGTGACCGCTCACGACGCGTCGCTGCGCGATCCGGATGCGACCGTGGCCACCTGCGGGTTCCAGGGCACCGCGCGAGCGACGATCGATGCGCAGCGTGGGACGCACACGCTGCGTGACATCACTTTCGACGCGGGCACGGGGCGTCACCGGCTCGAGGGGCCGTTCGTCAAGATGCAGGACTTCGGCGCGCCGACGACGGTCTTTCCCGAGGAGGCCGACAAGGACGCCTTCAGCTACTCAAGCGGTGACGAGCGCTTTGAAGCCGTGAACGTCTATTACCACATCGACACGTTCCAGCGGTACCTGCAGGACGGCTCACAGGGACCTAGCATCACCACGGCCCGCAATTCGCAGATCTCGTGCGACCCGCACGAGGGGAGCGGTGCGGCGTTTTACTCGCCGGTCGACAAGGGTCTGCATTTCTCCGACTCCGGTCCCTGCCGGCCCGATCGCGCCGAGGACGCGCATTGCATGGTCCACGAGTACGGCCACGCGATCCAGGACAACCAGGTCCCGGGGTGGGGCGCGACCAATCCGACCACGGGTCGTGACGAGGCCGGGGCGATGGGTGAGGGCTACGGCGACACGATCGCCTGCGTCTTCTTCGCCGGCCACAACTTTGTGCGCGAGGAATTCGAACCGTGGATCTTCGGAGACCAGGGCGGCCTTCGCCGTGTCGACGGCACGAAGGTGTACCCGACGGACTGGGCCAATGAGGTGCATGCGGACGGCGAGATCTGGAACATCTACCGCGCGGTCGGCGGCGACTCGATCGTCCCGGCCGAGCGTGACGCGGCACGCGACGCCGTCATCAAGACGGTTACGCTGTCGCATCACCTGCTCACAACGACGGCGAGCATGCCCGAAGCCGCCGAAGCGGTCATGCGCACGAATGCGGCGCTCGACAACTACCTTGGGCGGCAGCTGATGGCGATGCTCGACAGCTTCCACGCCCGTGGCATCCTTTCTTGTGACCCAGCGGCCGACCTCGAGATCAGCGACGGCTCGACATTCTGGAACTCTCCCGATCTGTGGATCCGCAACGCCGACGACAACGGCACCACGCACCAGCCGCCCGAATTTGGACAGGACAACTTTTTCTATGCGCGTGTCCGCAACGAAGGAACGGCGACCGCGCGGGGTTTCGTGGTCACATTCAACGTCAAGCCGTGGGCGGGAACCGAGTTCACCTACCCTGGCGACTTCCTCCCGCCGATCTCGGCTACCTGCGGCTTCAACCTGGCCCCAGGCACGAGCGCAATCGTGAAGGCAAAGTGGCCGGCGGCCCTCGTCCCGCCTCCCGGCACTCACGCCTGCTGGCTCGCATCGGTCTACACACCCGTCGATCCGACGGCCGCCGGCCTGCACGTCTGGGAGCAGAACAACCTGGCCCAGAAGAACCTCATTGTGGTCGACCTGGTCCCGGGCGATTCGGTGGTCGTCCCGGTCCAGTTCGGCAATCTCGGCTCGGGGAGCGGACGCAAGCACCGGATCGAGGTGCTCCGGCCCGTCGAATTCCCGGAGCTTAAGGTGCAGCTCGTGCACCGTCGCCGGGAACTGCTGCAGGAACTCACACAGCCCGGTGTCGCGGGGCTCGTCCCATCGACGCGGCAGCCGGAAGTGTCGCGGGTACGGTTCGTGGAGTCCGCCCTCGTGGAGATCAGATCGGCCGGAGGTCGTGCTGCCGAGGCCGTCCGGCTGCGCCTCGGCCGCGACTCAATGCTCATGCTCGGATCCCGTCCGGAGGTGTCAGGAGAGCGCGGGTCCCTGCTCGGCGACGTGCAGGCCGACCTCGTCGAGGACCCAAGCGGCGCCGCGCTCGAGCTGCACCCCGGCCCGGCAGCCGGGATTCCGGTCACGCTGCGTCCTCGCAGCCCGGTGACCGTAGGCGTCAAGGTGACCGTGCCGAGGGACGCCAAGCCCGGTTCCAGGGGCGACGTTCACGTCGTGCAACGCGACGCCGACGGCAACATCGTCGGCGGCGTGACGTTACAGATCGGGGTTCCGCAGTGATTTATGCGATATCGGTCAGCCGATGGCCCGTGACATGGCCAGTGCCGTTCTCGACATCTCGGTCGCCCCGCGCGTTCCACCACGAAGGCTGCCTGGTAGAACGCGGCGGGTGCTGAGGGTCCTGGCGGGACGCGATTCGCGCCGTAGGAACTCACACCAGATTTCGCAACCGCAGCACCGGAAAGTTCACCGCCAAATCTGCCAGGTGACCTGGCAATCGATGGTGAACGTGGCTTCATTGGACTGAGCCGAGCCAGGGCTGAGAATCTGGATTGCCTCCCAGAGGGTGCCGATGGCGCTCAATGACCACGCATCGGTGACCGTCTGCTCCTGCGGCCTGCGCCCGGTGAAGGCAATCCTCTTTTCAGGCCCGGTCGTGCCGTCGCTGCGGATCCACCTGTATGTCACCGCTACCGGGCCGCTGGAGACGTGGATGACGCCGGTAAACCTGAAGACCCCGGGGCAGGTTCCGCTGTAGCTCGGCGGTGAGACCGCCGCGGTCGCTGTCACCGATGGCACCTTCTGGCAATTGAGCGTGAACGTGGCGTCGTTGGACTGAGCCGAGCCAGGGCTGAGAATCTGGATTGCCTCCCAGTTGGTGCCGTTGGCGCTCAATGACCACGCATCGGTGACCGTCTGCTCCTGCGGCCCGCGCCCGGTGAAGGCAATCCTCTTTTCAGGCCCGGTCGTGCCGTCGCTGCGGATCCACCTGTATGTCACCGCTACCGGGCCGCTGGAGACGTGGATGACGCCGGTAAACCTGAAGACCGCGGGGCACCTGGGTCCGCGGTACCCCGGCGGTGACACCAGCACCGTTGCGCCAGGCCTGAACGGCGTGCCCAGGCCCATGTTGCCAACGCCGCCCGGGTTGTAGGCACGACCGCCGACCGGGTTACCACCGCCGACCGGGATGTTGCCGCCACCACCCGGGTACTTGCCGCCACCGCGCGGGTTGTTGCCCCTACCGCCGGAACTGCCGGGGGTAACTGAGTCGGTGCCGGTGGGCTCGCTGGTCGCCTGCGGTCCAGTCGGGCCGGCGGTCACGGCCCGGTCGGAGGATCCGCCGCCCGTGATGGCGTGGGCCAGTGGAATAGCCACGGCAACCGCAGTGGCTCCGGCCACAATCGCCCACGCGCGTGCGCCTTTGGAGACCAGGCGCCTGGGCGACGGACGTCGATGTGCTGGACCGGGTGCGGACGCGACCGGCGGGAGTTGCCGGAGGTTGAAACGCGTAACCGCAGCACCCGCGGCATCATTAACTTCCTCGCGTAGCCGGAGCGCCTCCTCCCAGTACTCACGTGCCTGGTCCGGGTGATTCATGGCGAATTGGTGGACGCCGAGTTGGTGGGACATCCGGGCCTGCGCGGCGAGGTCGCCGACCAGCCGGGCCGCCGCCAAGCCGCGCGCGAGGACATCGCTCCAGGCTTCCCATCGGCCAGACATCGCCAAAACCGGTTCGATCGCCTCGGCCAGGCGGACCACCGCCGGCCAGTCCGCGCGTTCGGCCGCGTAGCCGATGATCGAAAGGGCGGCGCCGATGGCGGCCTCGGCGTCGTGGCTCCCTGGCGCCTGCAGGCGGACCCAGCTGACGAGCACCCGAACGGCGTCGGTCAGCTCGAGGTCCCGCCGCAGCAACGCCCGGTAATCTCCGGCATGGCAGGCGGGCAGGCCGAACCGGCCCTCGTCCTGCACCACCAGGCCGCAGTCGCGGAGGGAGGTCAGGATCGCCCGGGTGTCGTGGAGGTCAGCGAGGTTTGCGACCATGCCGACCGGGACCAGCGCACCCGCCGCGAAAGCCAGCAAGGCCAGAGCCCGTCGCTGTCCCTCGGCCAACGCGGCCACGCTGAGCCTGTCGAGTGCGAAAGAATTCCGCTCCGCAGCGTACGCGAGGTCGGCGAAACGGTGCCGGCCCTCGCGGACCAGCGCGGCGGCCTGCCGCAGGTGCCAAGGTTGACCGTCGACGACATCGCACAATCGCTCGGCGTCGGCGCGCTCCCGGTTCGTCAGGTCCCGTCCGAGGTCGCTGCGCAGCAGGTCAAGGGCGGCTTGGGTGGGTAATCCCATCAACGGTATGGACCTGCCGCGCCCCCCGAGGACCGGCCGGTCGCAGCCGAGGACCACGGCGCATTGCGGCAGGTTGCCCAGGATTTCCCCGACCTCGCCGGGCCCGAGGGTCACGTCGTCGAGCAGGATCGTGGCTCGCGCCTGGGCAAGCAGCTGAGCACGCTGCTCGGGGGTGGGTACGAACGGCCTATCAGCGGTGTAGAGAGTTTCGACTAAGCGCGGCCAGAGATCGTCGGCTAGGTGGCGGCCAACACGCATGTACACCACGGGGACCGCCGTCCGGGCACGCAACTGCGCGGCCACCTGCCGAAGCAGGGCCGACTTACCGAAGCCGCATCCAGCGTAGAACTCGATCGGTTCTCCCGCGGTGGCCGCGTTGGCGGCGGCGATCTCCGCGTCGCGGCCCAACAGGACGTTGAGTTCGCCGGGTGCGGGCGTGCGTGGATTGAGACCGATCTTTGGCATGACTTGTTGCGCCCCGCGCTCGATCTTCCCGCCATACTCGGCGAGCATCTCGATGCGCAGGTCACCGTAGGCGATGGTGTCCATGATCGTGCCCCTTGATCTGGCGTACCAAGTCCCGAGCCGACAGGATGTGCCGGTTGCTCACTAGCTCCGCGGACCCGTCGCCCTGGGCTGGCACAGCGGCCTCCCGCACAGCTTGCCGGTCTCTGCAGCCATATCTTCCACCCGGAGAGGGCTGGCAGGGCCAAATTCTCAGCGAACAGGTGGGGTTTTGGCCCCAGAAGAGCCTGATGTCGCATTCCGGCCAGGTTCTCCCGCTCTGTTTTGACCAAGGAGGTTGCGTCGCGGGAACTGCTGGCCGCCGACGTCGGCCTGGCCGTTGGCGACGAGCCATGCCAGTGCCTCGTGCAGGGCGTCGAGCGAGCTATACCGGGGCGCATAGCCGAGCGCCTCCCTGGCACGGACAATGCTCGCGGTGATGCTGCGGAAGGTGTGCTGGCGGGTGGCCTCGGCGTGCTCGGGAACGACTCGGCGGTCGAACTCCGCCCAGTCGACGAAGTCGCAGCGTCATTGCCTGCTCGGCAACCACATGGAAGCTGGCCCCGATCGCAGCCGACCGGGACAGCGCGCGCTCGAATGCCTGCGCCACGTCGTCGGCGTGCACGTGATGCAGGACGCCCAGCCCGTGATCGGGCAGCGCCAGCGGCCGGCCCGTGGCCAGGCTCGTCCATACGGTGGGATCCGCCGTGAAGCAGACCAGGTCGATCACCACATCGGGGCGCAGCGCGGCGATCCGGGCGCCAAAGGTTCCCTCCGCGTCCTGCGCCTCGCGGTCGACCGTGACCCTCGTGACCGAGTTCCACTGCGGGCTCGCGTGGTATGGGTCGCGGGTGCCACGGCTCATGGCGATCACTTCGTGGCCGCCGCGCACCAGCCGCGGCACCAGATAACTGCCGATGTGCCCGGTAGCTCCGATGACAACGACGCGCCTCATCCTCAGGGCTCCTTTCGGCACAGGCGGCAAGTCACGCCGCGCGCGATGGCCTCGTCAGCGACCACCGCCTCCCGCAACGCCGCCTCGCGCCGCAACTCCACGACCGCGTTCAGGCCCGGGTTAACAGCATCGACCCGGTCCAGCACGAGCCCGGTCAGCTCCCGGGAGCTGACCGCCCGCTGGCGGATCATTTCTGCCGCGGTGGCAGCGGAATCGATGAGCACCTGCTCCACAACAGCCGCCACCCTCAGCCCGCCCCGGCGCCGGTTGCGGGCACAGTGGCCGCCGCGGTGAGGAAGATCGCGCACGCGTAATCGGTCGCAGGAACCGCCCGACCCGACATGTCACTCCTCCCGTGGGGACCATGGGCATCATCGACGGTACCGACGACCCAGCGCGACAAAACTCATCGGCGCAGCCGTCCGGGGCAGTGGATCATCACCCGCCAAGGGTGACGTGGCGCGCTAGTCCACACGTCATCGTGAGTGCTGGGCGGCCACGGCCGGGCTCGTGCGCCCGTCAGATGTGCTCTCCCGGGAGGGCGGGCCCGGCCGACGGCTGGGCCCGGTCGACCTGCGGCTGGGCCTGTTCGACCGGCGGGGCCCATGTACCTGCTGAGACCTGCCGCCCGCCGCTTATGCCAAGGAGACAACCGTGCCACTCGCTGCGAGTTCCTACTCCTATCCCCTTCTCTCCCTGTTCTGGACGATCTTGGAGATCTTTCTGTGGGTGATCTGGATCTGGGTCCTGATCTGGGTATTCATCGACATCTTCCGCAGCCAGGATCTGTCCGGCTGGGCCAAGGCCCTGTGGTTTCTGTTTGTGCTGTTCATCCCGCTGATTGGCGTCTTGGTCTACCTGATCGCCCGCGGCGGCACAATGCACGAGCGGGCCGCACAGCAGGCTCAGCGTCAAGACGAGGCATTCCGCAGATATGCACAACAGACAGCATCCACATCGCCAGACAGCAGCTCAGCAGACCAGCTGGCCAAGCTCGCTGACCTGCGCGACCGGGGGGTCATCGATGCCGACGAGTTTCAGCGTGAGAAGGCCAAAATTCTGACGTGAGCGGCGAAACGCAGCCCGCGCCGAGGTCGCCACGATGGCCGGCCGGCTCAGGTCCACGCGACGGTCAGCTCAGGCCCAGCGGCTCATCCGCGCCATCATCCGGCCAGCATTCCGCGAGGCCCGATCCCACCTCGCTGTCATCCTGGGATCGGGCTTCGCCGTCGGCGTCTGTCTCGGCCTGTCGACCGTGGTCATCATCCGCTGGGGGCAGTAGTGGTTCGCGGTCGCGCCACGTTGATCCGCTAGTGGTGAAAGCCCGTTGCCATCCTGCTGTCGTGTACGGGGGCGGGCTGCTTCTCAAGTCGCGGGAGCTGCCGCTTCAGGTCGCTTATGAGAAGGTCGGCCATATCGTGGGTGAAGCCACGTTTCACGACGACGCGAAGCGCCGCAAGGTCTTCCCGGTTCTTGGGGAAGGTATACGCCGGCAGCTGCCAGCCGCGCTCACGGAGCGCGTTCGAGACGTCGAAGACACTGTAGTTGCGGATGTCGTCGCGCAGCTTAAAAGCAAACACGGGCAGCTCGTCCCCGCGCGTGACGAGTTCGAATGGCCCAAGTTCTGCGAGCTGCGCCGACAGGCGGGTCGCGACGGCCCGCGCATACCCTTGCACCTTTCTATAGCCATCGAAGCCGAGACGCAGGAAGTTATAGTACTGCGCGATGATCTGGGCGCCGGGCCGCGAGAAGTTGAGCGCAAAGGTTGGCATATTGTCGCCGAGATAGTTGACCCAGAAAATCAGCTCTTCTGGCAGCGCATCCACGTTACGCCATATCGCCCATCCCACGCCCGGATAGACCAGGCCGTACTTGTGACCTGAGGCGTTGATCGACGCCACGCGCGGCAGGCGGAAATCCCATTCGAGTTCCGGATCGAGGAACGGGGCGACGAAACCGCCCGAGGCGCCGTCGACGTGGACTGGCACGTCGATGCCGGTATCGGCCTGGAAGGAGTCCAGCGCAGCACAGATCTCCGCGACAGGTTCATAGGAACCGTCGAAGGTCGAACCAAGAATTGCGACGACGCCAATCGTGTTCTCGTCGCAGCGCTTAATCGCTTCCTCAGCGGAGAGATGAAAGCGATTCCCGTTCATGGGGATGAGACGCATCTCGACGTCCCAGTAGTTGGCAAACTTTTCCCAGCAGACCTGGACATTTATTCCCATAACTATGTTGGGCTTGTCTGCTGCTTTACCCGCCGACGCGCGAGCCTTCTGCCAGCGGCGCTTGAGCGCAAGCCCACCGAGCATGGCCGCCTCGCTGGAGCCCGTCGTAGAACAGCCCGTTGCCTCGGCGGCGTCCGGCACGTGCCACAGACGGCTCAGGATGCTGACACAACGTACCTCAAGCTCTGCCGTATTCGGGTACTCGTCCTTGTCAATCATGTTCTTGTCGTAGCACTCGGACATAAGCCGCTCCGCTTGCGGCTCCATCCAAGTGCTCACAAAGGTCGCCAGGTTCAGGCGGGCGTTTCCGTCGAGCATTAGCTCGTCGTGAATTACCTGGTAGGCGACATCGGGCGCGATCTGCCCATCGGGCAGCTTGTGGCGCGGAATATGGTCGGACTCCAGCGTGAAGAGCGGGTCGACGGAAAGATCCTCGGAACCGCCGACCGGTACATGGGGGTGCTTCAATGCCATCTCCCGACTCCACTGCTGCGCGCCCAATGCGGGGAAGTTTCTCCCGGCCAGGCCACCGGGACCTCACTCTCCGCGGGTGATTGCCCCGGACCGCCACGCCCGCGCAACCCCGCGCCAGCCGACGGGTGCCGACGTGACAGGTTACCCGCGCAGAAAGGGAACGTGGCCCGGTATGAGCGGTTTGAGGACGTTTATTCTGCGTGGCAATCCGGCGATGAGGCCAAGCCGGCGCCCTTCGGAGTGGCGAGACAGGCACCCCGCCAATGCGTCAAGGGTCATCGGTTACACGCACGAACCGTCCGCGAAGCGCGTCGTAACGGCCGGATATCAGCGCCTCGGTTGGCCATGGCGGGGCGCGCCCCAGCATGATGGGGTTGTGAAGGTCGAAGCGATCAACATCGGGCCACGTGACCAGCTGGCGCCGGTCGAGTCTGTCCGGGCGGTAGCCGGCCAGGGACTCGAAGGTGACCGACACTTTCACCGGGACGGAGCGGAGCCTGGTCAAGCGCTCACGCTGATCGAGGCGGAGGTGCTGGAAGACGTGCGCCTGACCGGCCTGCAATCGCGTCGGCAGGTGGTGGTGCGCGGAATCCGGCTGAACGACCTAGTCGGCAAGCGTTTCCGCGTTGGAGATGTCGACTGTTTCGGCGTCGAAATCTGCGAGCCATGCCTGCACCTGCAGGGGTTGACCCGGCCGGGGATCATCAGGGATCTCCTGCACCGCGGCGGCATCAATGTGGACATCCTTTGCGACGGGCAGATCTCTGTGGGCGACCCGGTAGTCGTCGATTAGCCCAGATCCCCCGCCGCGTCGCCTGTGGATGGGCTGGTGGGGAGGGGCCTTACTCAATTGTGCCCAGCGGACGCGGCATGCCAGCAGTGACACGCGGACGAAGAAGGTAATTTCAGCTAACTTTCCGCCACGAGACGGCGGGGCGCGAATGCCCGCGTGGTTGGAGCCGGGCACGCATCCGTGGCGGCGGCGCTCAAAGAGGCCGGTACATGATATGCAGCCCCACATAACCCTTGGCCGGATGGCAGAAGCCCTCGGGCACGGTGGCCAGGACCGTGAAGCCCACTGAGCGCCACAGGTGCACAGCTCCCGTGTTGGTTTCAGCGACGGCGTTGAACTGCATCGCCCGGTAGCCGTCGGCCCGCGCCTGGCTGAGCGCGTGCTCGGCGAGCGCCCGGCCGACGCCGCGCCCGGAGCGGGCGGGGTCGACCATGAAGCCCGCGTTGGCGATGTGCGAACCGGGGCCGCCCTGGTTAGGTTGGGTCTCGGCCGTGCCGAGGATCGTTTCGTCGTCGTCGGCGGCCACCACCGTACGCCCAGGGAGGTCGTGCATCCACATCGCGAAGGCTTGATCCTCGCTCGTTTCGGGGTCCCAGCAGAATGTCTCGCCCGCCGCGACGATGACGCGCATGAAGCGCCAGATTCCCGGCCAGTCATCGGAGGTCGCGTCCCTGATCAGCATGATGCCCAGCATGGTCGACTCGGTAAATGAGCGCGAACGAGTTTGTCCGACCGCGCGATTTTCAACTTTTCGCCGCTGGGCGTCGTTCCGGCGCCCGGAATGCACGGAATGCGGAGCGCTAACGGGGCGCGGAGTTGCTGGGCGGGGCGCCGTAGGTGGTTGCCGCCCGCGATGCCGTGTCTCGCCCGCGCTAGCCGTTAAGTATCCATATCCCGAACGGCTGCGCGGTGCGGACGCGCTGCGCTGACCGGCTCCTGTTCGCTGTGCCGGGGAGTTCCTGTCCGCTGTGCCGCCGCGCGGACTCGCGCACCGCGGCCCGATTGCCGTGGTGATCTGCTCGGTAGACTCGACCGGGCTACCTGGAGCGCCGGAGGAGGCTGCCCGTGTCTGAGACATACGACGTCGTGGTCATCGGGGCAGGACCACCGGGTGAGAACCTTGCCGACCGTGCCGTACGCGGCGGGCTGACCGCGGCCATCGTCGAATCAGAACTCGTCGGTGGAGAATGCTCGTACTGGGCGTGCATGCCGAGCAAGGCGCTGCTCCGCCCGGTCGCCGTGGTCGCGGAGGCCGATCACGTTGAGGGTGCCCGAGGCGCTCACCTCGACCCGCCTGCGGTGCTCGCCCGCCGCGACTCCTTCACCCACAACTGGAAGGACGACAGCCAGGTCAGCTGGCTGAACAGCGCGCACATCGACCTGTTCCGCGGCCACGGCAGGCTGACCGGGCCGCGTTCGGTTTCGGTCGGCGCCACACGGCTTCAGGCCCGCCATGCCGTCGCCGTCTGCACGGGCAGCCGCACCCTCATCCCGCCGATCCACGGCCTGGCCGACGCCCGGCCGTGGACGAGCCGGGAGGCGACGAGTTCACACGCCGTTCCGAGGCGGCTCGCGATCATCGGAGGTGGGGTCGTCGGCTGCGAGATGGCCGCCGCCTGGCAGGCGCTTGGGGCGCAGGTCACCCTCCTGGCCCGTGGCGTCCTGCTGAACCGGCTTGACGAGTTCGCCGGTGACAGGGTGGCCGAGGCACTCCGCGCCGAAGGCACCGATGTCAGGCTCGGCGTCGGCGTCGCCGCCGTGGAGCGTGCTCAAGCCGATGGCCCGGTGTCCTTGCAGCTTGATGATCAGACGCGGCTGGAGGCTGACGAGGTTCTCGTCGCCACGGGCCGCGCGCCGCGCACCGACGACGTCGGGCTGGAAAGCGTCGGCCTTGAGCCGGGATCGTGGCTGGACGTCGACGATACCTGCCAGGTACGTGGGGTTGACGGCGGTTGGCTGTACGCGGCGGGCGACGTCAACCACATGGCGCTGCTCACCCACATGGGCAAGTACCAGGGGCGCGTATGCGGCGACGCGATCGCCGCCCGGGCACGGGGCCAGCAGGTGGCCGTGACCGCCTGGGCCAACCATTCCGCGGTGCCTCAGGTAATCTTCACGGTGCCGGAGGTCGCGGCGGTCGGCCTGTCCCTGGCGGAGGCGCAAGCTGCGCGCCCAAACGTCCGGGAGGTTGACTGCGACATCGCCACCGTCGCTGGCGCGAAGCTGTTCGCCGACGGGTACACGGGCCGGGCCCGGATGGTGGTGGATGAGGACCGCAAGGTCATCCTCGGCGTGACGCTCGTCGGGCCGGGGGTGGGCGAGATGATTCACGCAGCTACCATCGCCGTCACCGGGCAGGTACCCCTCGACCGCCTCTGGCACGCGGTGCCGTCGTATCCAACGATCAGCGAGGTGTGGCTGCGCCTGCTCGAGGCTTACGGGCTATGAGGACCTGCCCAGGCGCTGCGAACCCAGCCGAGACGGCCGCTGTGACTGCCACTTTGACTGCCGCGGCGGTCTGCTGAGATGCATTCCGTCGGCCTCGTCCTGCATCCCAGGCGCGATTCCACGGAAGCGGTCGCCGCGGTGCTCGGCTGGGCCGCGCAGAAGGGCACCGAGGTTTTCGGCATCGAGGATGAGATCCGCAGGCTGAACTGCGCCGCGATCGCGGTAACCGCGGAGGAACTCGGCAGCCGAACTGACCTGCTGGTCAGCCTCGGCGGGGACGGCACCATGCTGCGGGCCATGCGGCTGGCGGACCGGCAGCGGGCCCCTGTGCTCGGCGTGAACCTGGGCAAGCTCGGCTTTCTGGCCGAGGTTGATGTGCCCGACCTGCCCCAAGCCCTCTCGGCCATCGATGACCATGAGTTCACGATCGAGTCCCGGCTGGCCGTGGATGCGACCCTCGGCACGCAGGTGGTCACGGCGTTCAATGACGTGGCGGTCGTCCGGGTTCCGGGGCATGGCAGCGCGGTCGTCGCGGTACGCGTCGCCGACCAGCAATTTGTCAGTTACGCGGCGGATGCGGTGGTCGTCGCAACCCCGACAGGCTCCACCGCCTACAGCTTTTCCGCCGGCGGCCCGATCGTCAGCCCCGCGGTCGAGGCCCTGCTCGTGACCCCCGCGGCGCCGCACTCGGCATACAATCGCGGTGTCGTGCTCTCCGTGCACGACACCGTCACGCTGGACATCCTGCCCGCAAGCGGCCGGCTGGCCGTGGAAGTCGACGGGCCAGTCGCCGGTTACGTCGGGCCGGGGGAACGCATAGAGATGCGCTCCCGCCCGGCGGCTGCGCGCGTGGTACGGCTGGGCCGGACAACGTTTTATGAACGCGCGCGCCGCAAGCTCCGCCTCTCTGACTCCGCTGAGATCCCGGCCAGCTGGCCCGACAGCGCCGGGCCGATTATCTGGCCCGGCGGCGCGGGCCTCAGCGAGCGGGTCATCCGCGCCCGGCTGGCAAGGCCGCAGCCCGAAGGCGTGCCTGGAAGGCACGTCGAGGGCGAGAACGCAGCCAGCCGGGATGCGGGGGCACGCGAGCCGGATCGGGGTTCTCAAACAGGCTCTTAGAGATGACGCTCAAAAATCCGCGAGGAGGAACCAATGAACGGTCAGCCGACGGCGGCGGCCGCAGGCACCATCGACATCGGTGGCGATCTGACGGTCAACCGAATGGGTTTCGGTGCGATGCGCGTTACCGGGCGGGGGATCTGGCGAGAACCACCGGATCCGGAACGGGCGAAGGCGGCGATCAGGCGGGCGGTTGACCTCGGAGTTACGTTCATCGATACGGCCGACTCGTATGGCCCCGAGGTCAGCGAGAGGCTTATCGCAGATGCGCTGCACCCGTACCCAGACGAGCTCGTCATCGCGACCAAGGGGGGCCTCGTGCGCCCCGGCCCGAGCCGGTGGGTGCCGGACGGGCGCCCAGAGCACCTGCGGGAGGCATGTGAGGGGAGCCTTCGGCGGCTGAAGCTCGACGAGATTCCGCTGTACCAGCTCCACCGGCCCGACCCGAAGGTGCCGATCGCCGATTCGGTCGGCGCGATTGCCGAACTCAAGAACGAGGGAAAGATCCGTCACATCGGCGTCTCGAACGTGTCGGAGGCGCAATTGCGAGAGGCCGAGCAGGTGACGCCGATCGTGTCCGTGCAAAACCGCTACAACGCAGGGGACCGGCTCTCGGAGCCGATAGTGGACCTGTGTGAGCAGGAGCAGCTTGTGTTCCTGCCGTGGGCGCCGATCAGGGATACCGGCCAGGCCAGCGCGGTGAGCGAGGCAGCGAGCGGGCACGGCGTGAGCGAGCGCCAGATTCTGCTCGCCTGGCTGCTGGCCAGGTCGCCACAGATCCTGCCGATCCCGGGCTCCGGGTCCGCCGAGCACGTCGAGGCGAACATCGCCGCCGCGGCCATCGAGTTGAGCGCGGACGAGGTCGCGGCCATCACTCGAGCCGCGTGACCGCGCCGAGCCGGAACGCGGGTGTCGTCATCGCGATCGCCGTCACGATGGCCGGGCAGGTCATGCGACAACCGCCCGCACACGCACGACGCTTCCCTCGGCCGCCAATGGCGCAACTACGATCAGCTGGCGGACGCGCCCGCTCACGCCGACCGGCTTCCGAACGGTGATCTCGTAGGTGGCCCCGCGGAAGCGGCGCGTGGCGGTGAAGCCCGGCCAGGCAGTGGGCAGCACGGGATCGATGCGCAGGCCTTCGAACTCGGCCCTGATGCCGAGAATCCACTGGGTGATCGCGACGAAGTTCCAGGCGGCTGTCCCGGTGAGCCACGAGTTCTTGGCCTCGCCGTGGGTTGGGGCGTGCTGGCCCGCGATCATCTGCGCATACACATATGGCTCACACCGGTGGATCTCGCTGATCTCCTCACGCGCGGACGGATTGATCAGCCGGTAGTAGCCGAACGCCGCATCACCGTTGCCGACCGTCGCTTCGGCGATCAATACCCACGGGTTGGTATGGCAGAAGACACCCGCGTTCTCCTTGTAACCGGGCGGGTAGGAAGAGATCTCGCCCAGTTCGACGCGGTAACGCGAGTAGGCGGGCTGCACAAGGGCGATGCCGTGCTTGGTGGCGAGGCGCTCACGCACGCTGTCCAGCGCCCTGCGGGCCAGGCCGTTCTGCACACCGACGCCGCTCAGCACGCACATGCCCTGCGGCTCGACAAAAATCTGGCCCTCATCGTTCTCGCTGGAGCCCACGACGTTGCCGAAGTAGTCGTACGCGCGCCGGAACCAGGCGCCGTCCCACCCGTGCTCGACGACGCTGCCCGCCATTTTCTCGGCCTCGACCGGCCAGGACGAACAGGCCACCGATAAAGACCGATTCGGCGGCACCGCCATACCGGTTGGCTGCCGTCTGGAAGGACTCGCCTGGTACCTCCGAGAAGCAGTTCAGGTTCAGGCAGTCGTTCCAGTCAGCCCGGCCGATCAGCGGCAGGCCGTGCGGCCCGAGCCGGTCCAGGGTGTAACGAAGCGAGCGCTCCAGGTGCTCATACAGCGGGGTCGCGCTTCCCTCTTCGTTATCGTAAGGCACGTGTTCATCAAGGATCGTCTGGTCACCGGTCTCCTTCACATAGCCGGCGACGATAGATGTACCGTCCGCCGAAATCGAGCGGTACATTATTGTACCGGTAGGCGGTATTCGAAATAATGCCGAAATATGAGTCTGTTCCCAGGTAATTGATCCAGGGCAGCGGCGTATCCGGACGTTGGATCACATATTCGCGGTGATCGTCATCGAAGTATCCGCAACGCACTGTTCCCCCTCGCGGCTGGCTAGGCGGGCTGGTGGGTTGGTCGTGGGAGGGCGCCCTCAAGGTGACAAGGCCGCCCATGGGGGCGCAACGTCAGGGCATCCAGTCCGACCCAGGTAAACGGCGCACAACTGGCCGGGCTGGCTCGCCGGCTTCGGCATCACCGCTGGCCAGAGCCAGTCTTTCGCGCCACGGCGGAAGGTGCTGGCCAGCCGGCGAAGACGCTGTGATCTGGACGAAAAGGACGAAACGGATGTGAAAATTCCACGCTACCTGCTGCTGGTCATGTCCAGGCCAGTCGCAGACCGCGGAGTTGGCCCACACGGTCCGGCCCTGGTCAGCTGTCGTTGCACGGGGACGCAGAAACCGTGACTGGGGGGACCGATTCGGAACCGTTCCCCGACCTCCCGACTTTTAGCGCCTTGCCGACATGGCCCGCCTTGCTCTGACGCGTGGCGAAATACGATCCGGCGAGAATGAGCACGAATGACGCCAGGATTGCCGGGGTCAGATGCTCATTGAGCAGAGCCACCCCAAGGGTGGCAGCGACGGCCGGATTAATGTAGGTGATCACGGTGGCTCGAGCGGGCCCGGCCTCCGCGATTAGCGCGAAGAACAGCACAAGCGCAGTGCCCGTGCATACCACTCCGAGCGTCACGAGCGACGCGATCACGCCCGCGCTCGGCACCACGTTCGGCCACGTCAGTGCCGCGAAGGGCGCGTAGATCAACGCCGCAAGCGTAAGGCAGACCGCGTTCGTACCAAGACTAGGCGCGTCGCTCAGCTTGCGGCTCGCAATGAGCGGGCCAGTTGCGTAACAAAGGGCGGTGAGCAGGACTTCCGCCACTGCCCAGGCGTCACCCCCTGCGGTCGTGGGCCCGGCGAGCAGCACGACGCCGCCGAGCCCGAGCGCCAGGCCTGCCCACCTCACCAAGGTGAGCCGGTCGCCGTCGCGGGTCAGGAGGGCTAGCACCGCCCCAAGCACGGGCACGCTCGCGATGAGCATCCCGGTGAGCGAACTCGCCAGGTGGTGTTCGGCATCGGACAGCAGGGCCCACGGCATTATGACCTCGACCGCGGCGAATACCGCGAGCCATCGCCAGTGCGCCAGCGCCGCCACGATCTCGCGCCTGCGCGCGGCCAGCGGCAGCAGGAGCAGCGCGCCGATCGCGGTGCGCCCGAAAACGAGGACCGGTACCGCGACACCGCCATCCGCAACTTTGATCAGTAAATATGGGATGCCCCAGATCACGCTCATCAGCATGAAGAGCACCCATCCACGGCGGGTCACCGCGCCGCTCCGACACGCGTCCACACCGCGTGGTCGTGGGCGCGGCCCGCGCGCATGGTCACGATCGCATCACCACCTGGCACCATCTCATCGAAGGTCCGTCATAGGTAACGACCGTCGGCGGGCATAGCTATTCCATCCACCCGCGGCGACCCGCTGTCGGCCCAGCCCGGTCGGTGGGCCACCCACCGGCCACCAGACTCCGGTCCGCGGGCCATCCACCGTGCCGTGTCCCCACGTGACGGTCAACATCCACGCGCCTGACCAACGGGCTTCCATGCTTCGGCTTCTGTTCGATGTGACGAGAGGTGGCCGCGTCGGGGACCATGGGGCCATGCCAACGCAATTCGATCCGCCGTCGGGGACACGCGATTTTCTGGCTGGCGAACTGGAGGCGCGCGAGCGCGCGTTCGGGATAATCCGGTCCGTATTCGCGCGCTACGGGTTCGAGCCTTTGCAGACCCCCGCGTTTGAGCGCCTCGATGTGCTGACCGGTAAGTACGGCGACGAGGGCGACAAGCTGATCTTCAAAATCCTGCGCCGCGGGGAGCACGAAGCGTCGGGCGAGGCCGACCTTGCCCTGCGGTATGACCTGACAGTGCCGCTGGCACGGGTCGCGGCAGCATACGGCAGTCAGTTGCCGTCACCGTACAAGCGGTATGCGATCGGACCGGTATGGCGCGCAGACCGGCCGGGCAAGGATCGCTACCGCGAATTCGTTCAGTGCGACCTGGACACACTGGGCTCAGCCTCCCCGCTCGCCGACGCCGAAATCGTCTGCGCGGTGAACGACGTGCTCACCGAGCTCGGGATAGGCGAGTTCACGTTCCTGTTGAATTCGAGGCAGGCGCTTTCCGGGCTGCTCGAGGCGTTCGGCGTACCCGCCGACCTGGGACCTGGCGTCCTCATCACCTTGGACAAACTGGACAAGCTCCCTCCGGACGAGGTCATCGCCGAGTTGGCCACGCGCGGCCTGTCGCAGGAAACGTCCCACGAGCTGGTCAATGTGATGACAGGGCCGGATGCCGCCAAGGCGGTACGCGCCGCGCTCGAAACGACCAACGCCGGGGCGGCCGGCCTGGAGGACGTCGACCGCCTGCTGGCGCTCGTGTCCGGGCTAGCGCCTCAGGACCGGGTGATCTTCACGCCGCGGCTTGTTCGAGGGCTCACCTACTACACCGGCCTGATCTGGGAGGTGGTGGCACCCGCAGTGGCGGGCTCAATCGCCTCAGGCGGCCGGTATGACCAGCTGATCCAGACGCTCGGTGGGCCCGACGTACCCGCCACTGGCGGATCGCTCGGCATCGAGCGGATCCTGCCCCTGATTACCGGAGACGCCGCACAGCCGACTTCGACGCTCGATGTGGCGGTCACCGTCATGGACGACGAGTACGCGGGCCGCGCGTTCGCGCTCGCTGCCGCAGCCCGCGGCGGAGGCTTGCGCGCGAGCGTCTACCTTGGATCATCGGGGAAGCTCGGCCGGCAGCTCAAATGGGCCAGCGACCGAGGAGCACTCTGGTCCCTTATTTACGGTAGCGCCGAAGACGCGGCGGGCGTGGTGACCGTCCGCGACATGACGACCGGTGATCAGACGCGGGTCCCGATCCCCGAGCTCACCAGCTACCTGGAACGGCTGGGATCAAGGCCTCATCCTTAACGGCTGCGCAGCGTGTCACGCCCGTCCACACACGCCTCGGCCGCGGCCGTCACGCCACGTCGGCTGGGATGCGGCGCCGCCCGGCAAAGCCATGCGCCAATCGGTGATACCAGCCGAGTTCCTGTTCTCCCTCAAGCCAGCACAGCAGGACATCCTCGCCGTCGAGCCTGGCGGGGAAGTCGAGCAGGACCGGCGCGAAGCTCTTGACCTCGATGCCGTGCATGGGAAACCACTCCGCGAGTTCGTTCAGGCGAGCCTCCCACGCTTTCACTTCCGCCAGCCCGCCCCGTGTTGACCGCTCGCCTTGCTGCAATGCTGTCCTTAGCTCCACAAGATCGGCACGGATTGTGATGAACTCGTCGGCACGCGCTCGCACAGCGGGCAGGATGTCCCGTGCCTCTTCCACAGTGAAGATGCGATCCACATACGACAGCCTGCCGAATGAAAGGGGCTCACGGCTAGCGAGTGCGCCCCCGCCTGGTCAGCTCAACACCAACGAGTTCGGCGATCTGAGCGGTGTTGAGCGCGGCACCCTTGCGCAGGTTGTCGCCACACGCGAAGAAATCGAGCGCACACGGATTGTCCGGGGAGCGGCGCACGCGGCCGACCCAGGTCGGATCGGTCCCGACGACATCGGCTGGCGTTGGGAATTCCCCCCTGCCTGGATCATCCGTCAATACCACGCCCGGCGCGCTGGCCAGCACCTCCTGGGCTTCCTCCCGGGTGACCTCGGTGGCGAGCACGGCGTGGACGGCGACCGAGTGCGTGGTGATCACCGGTACCCGGACACAGGTCGCCGACACCTTCAGGTCCGGCAGGCCCAGGATCTTCCGCGCCTCGTTACGGATCTTCAGCTCCTCGGAGCTCCAGCCCTCGTCCTTCAGCGAGCCTGCCCAGGGCACGACGTTGAGCGCAAGCGGCGCAGGAAACGGGCCGAAATCGCCGACCACGCCGCGCAGGTCTCCCGCCCGCTGGCCGAGGGATCGGGTGCTGCCCACCTTGCTGAGCTGGGCGTACAGCGTGTCCACGCCTGCCTGCCCGGCACCGGACGCCGCTTGGTAGGAGGCGACAACCATCTCCCGCAGACCGAACGCCCGGTGCAGCGCACCCACCGCGACGATCAGGGTTAGCGTGGTGCAGTTGGGGTTGGCGATGATGCCAAGCGGGCGGTTTGCTATCTGCTCGGCGTTGATCTCCGGTACGACGAGCGGAACATCCGGATCCATGCGGAACGCACCGGAGTTGTCGACAACGACGGCCCCCCGGCTGACCGCCCTCGGGGCCCAGACCGCCGATACCTCGTCGGGCACGTCGAACATCGCCACGTCGGTGCCGTCGAACACGCCCTCGCAGAGCGGGGAGACGGCCAGGTCCGCACCTCGGACACGCAGGGTCCGCCCAGCCGAACGTTCCGACGCGACGAGCCGGATCTCGCCCCAGACGTCCGCTCTGGTGGACAGCACGTCAAGCATCACTGTGCCAACAGCGCCGGTGGCACCGACGACAACCAGCGCCGGCTGGCCGGAAACAGCGCGCCTCACCGGCCCGTCCCCCCGTACACAACGGCTTCAACCTGCTCTGAATCCAAATCGAACGCATGGTGCGCGGCCGTCACCGCGGTGTCCACGTCATTCTCGTCCACCACCACCGAAATCCTGATCTCCGACGTGGAGATCATCTCGATGTTCACACCATCATCGGCGAGGGCGCTGAAGAACCGGGCGGTGACACCAGGATGTGACCGCATGCCGGCGCCGATCAGTGAAACCTTCCCGATCCTGTCGTCGTAGCGCAACGACTCGAATCCGACCTGCTCCGCCAATCGCTGCAACCGCGCCATGGCGGCCTGTCCGTCGGCGCGCGGGAGCGTGAAGGAGATGTCGGTGCGGGCGGTCGCCGCCGCGGAAATGTTCTGGACGATCATGTCGATGTTGATGTCGGCCTCGGCGATGGCGCTGAAGATGCGCGCAGCCTCGCCGACTTTGTCCGGGACGCCAACGACAGTAATCTTCGCTTCGCTCCGGTCGTGCGCGACACCGGAGATGATCGCCTGCTCCATTTCTTCATCCTCTGTTCCGGATTCCTGCCCTCGCGACGGTAGTGCGCCCGTCACCCACGTACCTGAGCGCTGGCTGAACGACGACTGAACATGGATCGGGATCCCGTACCTGCGGGCATATTCGACACACCGCAGATGCAGGATCTTGGCTCCGCACGCCGCCATCTCCAGCATCTCGTCATAACTGATGCGCGGGATGCGCCGTGCATCAGGAACGATTCTGGGATCGGCGGTGAACACGCCATCGACATCGGTGAAAATCTCACACACATCAGCGCCGAGCGCGGCGGCGAGAGCGACCGCGGTCGTATCCGAGCCACCGCGGCCGAGCGTGGTGATGTCCTTGCCTGTCTGGGACACACCCTGGAACCCCGCCACGATGGGAATCGCGCCGTCTGCGAGGGCATGACGGATCCGGCCCGGGGTGATATCGATGATCCGCGCCCGCCCGTGCACCGAATCCGTGATGACGCCGGCCTGCGAGCCCGTGAACGACCGGCCCTCAAAACCCAGATTGCCGATGGCCATCGCGAGCAGTGCCATCGAAATCCGCTCTCCCGCCGTCAACAGCATGTCGAGCTCGCGGCCCGGTGGGACCGGGCTCACCTGCTGCGCGAGCTCAAGCAGCTCATCCGTGGAGTCCCCCATCGCGGACACCACCACGACCACGGCGTATCCCGCCTTGCGCGCGGCCACGATGCGCTGCGCCACACGCTTGACGCCAGCCGCGTCGGCGACGGACGAACCACCGTACTTCTGCACGATAAGGGCTGCGTTTGCCACGGACCCGCCGCTCCTCCCTACTCGGGCCGACGCGGGCCGCTGACCGCCTGACATCGCTCTTCCTCCACGCAGGCGTCGTTGCGCCCACCCGAGTTTATGCGTGGGGTCCCCTGGGCCAACACTTCCAGCGCACAGCGACCCATCGACCGAATATGGGCAGCCAGATGCCATCTGGTGTGACGGCCCGGGCAGCATCAGCCCGGCGTGACTTCCTCCACCACATCGAGCCGGGCGTGGGCGACCACGGCGTGCAGCGCGCGCAGTGCCGCTCCGCCGTGCGTGCCCCAGTGGTTGAAGTAGGAGTACTGCCACCACCAGAGCGCCTCGAGAGGCCGACCAGCCTGGTAGTGCTTCAGCCCGTGGACGAGGTCTGCGGCGATGGCCGCCACGTCGTCGGACAGCCGGAACGACGTGACCTTCGTGTCGGAGTACGGATCGAAGACCTCAAGGTAGTCGTCGTAGGGCGCGAAACGCTTGGCGAGACCGGTCCGCAGCTCGTCAAGGTCCGGGTCGGCGCCCACCTCGGGTTCGGCGTTGTCCGCCGGGATCACATCCGTGCTCGCACCGAGCTGCGCGCCGGCCAACTGGATCTGCGAGACCTCGAGCAGCAGCAGCGGGACCGTTTCGTTCCCGCCCTCGCCCCGCGCCAGGGCCTCCACGCCATCAAGGAAGTCCTGCACGCTGCGGGCGATCCTGTCGGCCAGCGCCGACCAGTCTTCGCCCGGCTGCGATGCGTGCCCAGGTTCGTGCGACCCGGTGTTCGGTGCGTCAGACATCGAGCAGCCTCCGTCCTTCGAATGCGCGTCCCAGGGTGATCTCGTCGGCGTACTCCAGGTCGCCACCGACCGGAAGGCCGCTGGCAGGCCTGGTTACCCGCAACCCCATTGGCTTCACCAGGCGGGCCAGGTACGTTGCCGTTGCCTCACCTTCGAGGTTCGGGTCCGTGGCGAGGATGAGCTCGGTGACAGTCCCGTCCGCCAGCCGTGTCATAAGCTGTTTGATCCGCAGGTCATCAGGGCCGATGCCGTCGATAGGGCTGATCGCGCCGCCGAGCACGTGGTAGCGCCCGCGGAACTCGCGGGTCCGCTCGATCGCCACAACGTCTTTCGGCTCCTCGACGACACAGATCACGGTGGTTTCACGGCGCGGGTCGCGGCAGATCCGGCACTCCTCCTCTTCGGCCACGTTGCCGCAGCTACGGCAGAACCTGGCCCTGTCCTTCACCTCAACCAGCGCGGCGGCGAGGCGCCGCACGTCGGCGGGGTCCGCGGCGAGCAGATGGAAGGCGATGCGCTGGGCGCCCTTCGGCCCGACACCCGGCAGCCGACCGAGCTCGTCGATGAGGTTCTGGATGACCCCTTCGTACACGTCCTGTCCTTACCGGCCCATTCTTAGGCACGCCATTGCTTACGGGCCCCAGCTTGGCCGTCGCATCCTTGCTGGCCCCTGGGTCTGTCCTTACTGACCCGTTGGGCCAGGTATTCCTGGGCCGCCGAGTTCGCCAGGCCCACTGGATTCAGCGGACCCGCCCAGGCCACCTCCGGGGCCACCGCCGCCAGGGCCACCGCCGACACCACCCAGGCCACCGCCGAGCCCGCCCAGGCCACCCCCAAGACCCTCGGCCAGAGGACCCATCTTTTCTTGCTGCAGTTCGCCCACAGCACGGTTCGCGTCCCGCACGGCGGCAAGCACCAAATCGGCGAGCGTCTCCGCTGTTTCCGCCGGATCCGCGGGGTCGATTGCTTCCGGGCGGATATTGAGATCTACCAGTTCACCCTGGCCATTCACGGTAGCGGTCACCAGACCCCCGCCTGATGTCCCCTGAACGTGAGCGTCGGCAAGCTCCTGCTGGGCACTCATGAGCTTCTCCTGCATCTTTTGTGCCTCGGCGAGCAGTTGCTGCATGTTCAGCGAGTCACCAGGGTTCACATCAGCCCCCTCGGACGACGACGGTGTGTCACCTGAGAGCCTACGGCCTCGCGGTCCGGCCGGCACAAGCCCGCAGCGCTGTGGTTGCGTAGCGTCTTTCTACGGTCCCTACGCCGAAGGTGGGCCGGCGGGGTCTTACGCACCGTCGACCTCGCCTATCACCTGGCCGCCAAGCTCTCGCCTGATGAGTTCCATGCCCGTCAGCCCGGGGTCAGCGTCCGCGCCGTCGGGCATGTCGTCATCCATGTCGTACGACTCGAGATCGGGCTCCTCGGGCGGCAGGGCCGGGACAACCCCTCGCGGTTCCGCTGTATTCGGCCGTGCAGGCGCGCTCGGCGATGCCTGAGAGCCAGCTGAGGCCTGGCTTACCTGCGCCTGTGCCGAACGCGGTGGTTGGGTACGGTCAGCGCGAGCCTTGTTGCCAGTCGGCCGCGACGCTGGCACACGGACCGTGACCTGGTCCTGGCCCCCAGGAACGAGGGTGGCCGGCTCGGACCGGCCGCGGCCAGCCGCTGCGGTCCCCAGAATTCGCAATTCCACCCCGAACCGCTCGTACAGCACCTTGGCCAGCAGGGCGTCGCTCCGGCTCGCAGTGAAGCCCTTCAGGTCCCCGTCGCGGACGAATTCAAGCGTGAGGACGTTGCCCGTTAGTGACGCAACAGTGGCGTTGCTGAGTTGTATCCACGACACCTTCCTCACCTGCCGGACGGCGTCGAGGATGGCGTCCCAGTCGCGGCGGAGGGACCCCGCATCGAGTACGCCTGGCTCGCTGCCGCCCGATTCGGGCTCGGGTGGCTCCTGCATTGGCCGTGCGGGTTCCGTCGGTGGCTGCACGGACGCGCCAGCCTGCCGTGCGGGAGCATCCGCCGGTGCGTTGTTGTCCGAGCTGGTGTCCGCACCGCCAGCGGCAAGACGCCGCTCTATCCGTTCCAGCCTGGTGAGCAGCGCAGCCTCGTCGGCCTCGGCTGCGGGAAGCAGCACACGGGCACATGTCAATTCGAGCAGCAGCCGCGGGGACGCCGCGCCGCGCATCTCCGTCAGCCCGGCATTGAGCACTTCCGCCGCCCGGGTGAGCTCGGCCGTGCCGAACTTCGCCACCTGCTCACGCATCCGCTCGAGCTGGTCCGCCGGGACATCAAGCAGCCCGGTGCGGTCCGCATCCCGGACCGCACCGAGCACGATCAGGTCACGGAGCCGGTCAAGCAGGTCGGCGGCAAACCTTCGCGGGTCATGCCCCGCACTGACGACCTGGTCCACCACCCCGAAAACGGCCGAGCCATCGCCCGCCGCGAACGCATCGACGGTCGCATCGAGCAGGCTGGCATCGGTATAGCCGAGCAGTGACACCGCCGCGGGGTAGCTGATCCCTGATTCATCCGAGCCAGCGAGCAGCTGGTCCAACACCGACAGCGCGTCACGTGCAGAACCCGCGCCCGCGCGGACGACGAGAGGCAATACGGCGGGGTCGGACTCGACGCCCTCAGCGTCAAGGATCTGCTCAATCAACTCCCGCAGAACCGGCGGCGCGACGAGCCGGAATGGGTAGTGGTGAGTGCGCGACCTTATCGTGCCGATAACCTTCTCCGGCTCAGTCGTCGCAAATACGAACTTCAGGTGCGGCGGCGGCTCCTCGACGACCTTCAGCAGGGCGTTGAAGCCTTCGCGGGTGACCATGTGGGCCTCATCGATGATGTAGACCTTGTACCGGCCGGAGACCGGGGCATAAAAGGCGCGCTCCCGCAGGTCACGTGCGTCGTCCACGCCGCCATGCGATGCAGCGTCGATCTCGATGACATCGATGCTGCCCGGCCCGCCCGGCGCGAGAGCGATGCAGGAGTCACATTTGCCACACGGGTCGGGTGTTGGCCCCTGCTCACAATTCAGCGATCTTGCTAGGATCCGCGCACTCGAGGTTTTGCCGCAACCTCGTGGCCCGCTAAAGAGGTAGGCATGGTGCACGCGGCCGGCGAGCAGCGCCTGGCGCAGTGGCAATGTCACGTGATCCTGCCCCTTGACCTCCGCGAATGTGGCCGGGCGGTACTTGCGATACAAGGCCAGATTCGATGGGTCACCTGCCATGGGCTCTCATCCTCGCCGGGGCTGGAAGAGGGAAGAGGACCCCCCGCACACCCGCCAGAGCCCGCGTACCCTTGCTGCCTTCCGGCCCTGGGGGAGTTGGCGGGATTAACGCCGTGCGGGGGGTCTCGGGTCAGTCTAGTGGCCCAGCCTCGGGGTATGACCACGGTCGGCAGAGCCCGCTCTCGCAGATCTCCGCCGCCCGCCGCACGCCCCGCGCCGCAAATGTCCCGGGCGGGCTCGCTCCCGGAGGGCCCGTCCGGCGGACCGGTAAGCTGGCCGCGGAGGATTCGCCTAGTGGCCTAGGGCGCACGCTTGGAAAGCGTGTTGGGTGCAAGCCCTCGCGAGTTCGAATCTCGCATCCTCCGCCACCTATGACCTGCGACGGGTGTGGGACACGCTGGTGGCGGTCATCCTTCCGCCGGCCTCCTTGGCTCAGTTTTTGGCTCATTTGATGTCCCGGGCGATTCCGGTCCGGTCGGCCAGGCCGCGCGCAGGTCGGCGAGGGCGGCCATCAAACCAGCGGCCTGGCCCTCGTCAACTCCGTGCCGGGTGACGCACTGCTCGGCGGCTGCGAGCACAACCGCGAGCGAGTCGCGGCGGACCAGGAGCATGGCGGTGGCCTGGTCCGGTCCAGGAGCGGCCTGCCAGATCAGGTCGCCGACCTGGCTGGCCACCTGGCTGCGCATGGCGTCGGTCACATGCTGGTACCGGGCGCGCAGCCCGGCGTCTTTGAGCAGCCGCTTCCACTCGTGGTAGTCGGTGTTCGGGTTGAGCGGCTGCCCGGTGGGGCTGGCGAACAACCAGCCTCCCTCATGCCAGAGCTGGCGTGCGATCGCGCGTTCCCGCTGCTGCACGGCACGGTGGGCGCGGAGCAGGGCAACGAGCTGTGACGGCAGGCCGATCGTGCGGCGTCCGGCCTTCGACTTGACTCCGCCGGCATCGGCGCGGGTGTTCTTCCGCTGCGGGCAGTAGCCGGGTGCCCGGCCGCAAGTGCCGCCGCAGCGCGGAGCCAAGGCGTGGCAAGCCAATGGTGGCGAAGTGATCGGCCTGACATGCGCCCAAGCCGCCAGGAACGTGCTGAACGCCGCCGGGATCGAGGAGTGCTACAACACCAGCAAGTTTCTGCTGTTGACCGGGCGCGGCATGCCTATCGCACCGCGGACCCTGTTTGTCGTCGATGAGGGCTCCATGGTGTCGATGAACCATATGACAAGGATCATCGACCTGGCCGAACATCACGGCTGCAAGGTGTTCGTGACCGGCGACCACCAGCAGCTCACGGCCGTGGAGTCCGGCGGCGCAATGACCCTCCTCGCTAACCATCTCGGGCACACGCAACTCGCGGTGCCGGTGCGGTTTGCCGCGGAGTGGGAAGGCGACGCGAGCCTGCGGCTGCGCGCCGGGGACAAGACCGCGCTCGATGCTTACGCCGAGCACGGGCGGATTACCGGCGGCAGCCGCGAAGAAGCCCTCGACCTGGCCCGGCAGGAGTATTTGCCCGGCGGCTCGCGGGTGAGGATGCCCTGCTGATGGCCCACAGTAGGGAAGACTGCCGCGAGCTGTCCCGCATGATCCGCGACGACCTGAACCACCTTAGAACAGTCGATGATGGGCCGTCGGTGCGCCTGGCCTACGGCGCCAGGGCATCAGCGGGTGACCTGATCGTCTGCCGCTCACGCTTGGTCACCGATCCCGGTCACACGCTGGCCAACGGCGACATCTTCAAGGTTTGAGACCGTTACCGAGAAGGGCGCAATAGTCCGGCGTGTCCTGGAAGCCGACCCACAGACTGGCCGCCCACGCTTCGCCGACCACGTCTTTTTGTACGGCGCTTCCAAACTGCGGAAAGTCACCGACCTGGCCTACGCGGTCACCGGGCACAAGGGCATGGGCGGCACCGTCTCCGCAGGCTCGGCCTACGTCACCGGCCGCGAACCCCTGGAATGGCTGTACGCCGATGGTGGTGGGCTGACGGCGGCCGAGCGGGCTCGCCGAGAGCAGGTGCGGCGTGGCTGACCGTCCAGGTCACGATATGTTCTCCCGGTTTCGGCCGGGCCCGCCCCGCTTGGCCCGCCGTAGTTCAAGCTGCAAGACGGGCGCGGCGTTACCTGGCGATCTGAACCATGCGGGGAAGCCTTCTCGTCTGGCTGCGCCTCGACGAAAAGGATCGGCCTTCCTCACCTACCTGCCGCATTGACGCGGAGGTCGACGCGGCCACCGGGAAGCTAACCAAACTGAGGGTTCGGCACATCGACTTGCTGCGCATCCAACCTACACACATAGGCGTCACCGGTTGGCCCGGGTAGCCGTGGCCGGTGAGACGAGGTTGCGGCTGTCAGCGGGTTGTCGGCAGGACTGTTGATCGTCTGCGCGGCCCAAGCTGGTCATCCTGGCCGGTTTCGATGACCAGATAAATTGGCCTACAGCAGAGGGCCACTCCTGGGCTTTCGCAGGTGGCTACAGCGTCGGGAGTTCCCCGAGCAACGGCTGCGCTGGGTGGCACGCCCTTCCTGTGCGTCACCTCATCACCACCAAGGCGGTGCTCGACCTGCACCAGCTTCTCGCTCGGGATTCAACCTTCTACGGCGACCTCTTTCCGCATGTCATTCATTGGCGTGGAGAACTTTATCTGGAAGACGGCCTGCACCGAGCGCTCGGGGCGGCGCTGCACCAACGGGCTGTGGTGCACGCCCGTGTGCTTGACCTCGACTCGGCTGCGGCTGCGAGCAGCTAACGGGGCGCGAGCCTGGGCAGGCAGCCTTCGCACCGCCCGGCGGCCGCCGCCCCGGCCAGCCGGAGGGTCATCCACTTGAGCATCGGCGGGATCATGCCGCGCCATGCGACCGCATTGTGCGCACCGTCGGATGTTATGGTCAGCGGCGTCGCGGGGTCGCGCGCCCTCAGCAGAGCAACGAACGCGGTCGCGTTTGCGACGTCGGCACGGGAAGCATGGGCCGCGCCGATCCAGAACGCCGGGATGTGGCTGCCGGCCGGAAGGTGCCGCAGAATGTCGATCGGGCTGTTCTGCCTGCGCAGCGACGCATCGTGACGGAACGGATCCTCCCGCTTGATCGCGTGGCCGGCCTCGACCCGGTTGGCCATGGGCCTGAAATAGCCGCTCATCACACCTGCGAACCCGTATCGGCTCGGGTGACGCAGGGCCAGATTGGCCGCGCAGTACCCGCCTTCTGAGTAACCAGCGATGCCCCATGACCTGCCTGGACGCAGCACGCGCAGCCGCGCCGCCACAAAGGTGGGCACATCGCGAGCGACGTATGTGTCGTCGGCGGCGCCACCCACCTCGTTGAGGCATTGGAGGGACAGCGCACGGCCGCCGTTCACGTCAGGCATCACAAGCACCGCGGGTCGGGCTAGATGCTCGGCGATCAGGGTCTGCAGGGTGGCCGGCACGTCAAGCGCTGCCATCCAGTCCTGCGGCTCGCCCGGCTGCCCGTGGATGAGTTCAAGCGCCGGGAAACGGTACCTCGCGTACTGCCGCTGGAAGTACTGCGGGGGCAGATAGATGATCACCTTGCGGGAGATCCTGCTGGCCACGCCCGTCACCCGCAGGCCAATCTCGGCGCCAGTCAGCGCAGCCTGGTGAGTGTTGATCGCATCGCCGAGGAGGTGGCCAAATCGCTGCGCGGTACGCGGGCCCAGCGCCGGCACGTACGGAACGTTCAGCACGCCGCCGCCCGTGAAGTCCGCCACCACCGCGCCCCACGTCTCGTAGTACCCGTAGTACTTGTTGACCGCCGCCACCCCGAACAACATGGCGGGAAGGAACGCCAGGCAGGCCACGAGAAGGCGGACGGCAGGATGGCTGGCGAACACGACACCCACCACCAAGGCACCGAAGACGATCATGAGCGACAGGAACAGCGCCGTGCTCTGCGGCTCTAGCACGAACCTTCTCTTCCCCCAGGATTCGCGAGCGCCGCCCTGGCGAGCCGACGCGTTGGCGGTGGAGGTGGGATTTGAACCCACGGAGGGGTTGCCCCCTCACACGCTTTCGAGGACTGCGCAGCGTCATCCACCTACGGCCGCGAGTGTACCTAACCTGGGCGTACGGCAATCCGCGTTCGCCGGTGAACGGCTCCGGACGGGGGTGAATGAGACCAAAACTGAGCCCAGAGGCTGGGCCGCGGGCGGGCGGGTCGCGTGCCTTCCCGGTGGTGCCCGGTGAGCGTCGAGGCGATCTCCTCGGCGCTGAATCTGGCCCCGTCCCGCCGATCCTGGCAGGCGGCCGTCCAGCACGTGCAAGTTCATGCTCGTCGGCCTGGCCAGGCACGCGGGTCCTGACCGGAGCGGCACGTTCCCGTCGGTACGCACGCTCAGCCGTGCGGCGCGTGGTGGCACGGCAGCACCATGTGATCCGTTGATCAATGCAGCGCATTCAGCCGTGCATGGCAATCGAGCTGTCGTCGGCCCGCTAATCTAACGCCCTGCACGGCGACCACGCGCAAGTGCGCTGCGCCGTCACCTAGCTTCTTCGCCTCCTGGTAGACCTCTGAGTCATACCAGCGCTTCGCGGCCTCGAGGTCTTCAAACTCAAGCATCACGAGGCGGGACGGCTGCCAGTCGCCTTCAAGGACGACGAGTTCACCGCCGCGAACGAGAAAGCGACCGCCGCCAGCTGCGATCGCCGGCGGCGAGGCGGCCTTGTACTGCTCGTACCGCTCCGGGTCGGTGACGTCGGTTTCGGCGATGACATATGCAGGCATGGCGGGACTCTACGCCTGCGACGTGGACAGGACCAGGCCGCATACATGCGCCAAGATGCCGACGGCGGAAATTCCCAGGCCGATGAGGGGTGTGGAGCTGCGGCCGAACACGGTCGCGACGGCTCCCGTAGTTGTCATCTGGTGTTGTCAGCTTTCGCTCATGGCTATTTACGGCTGACGCCGGGTTCGACCCGCGGAAATCACCGCGAACGGTGCAGCGGAATGAGTGCCAGAGCCAAAATCAGATGTCGTTGTCAGATTGGAGTTTCTGACCTTACACGCCTACTTTGCGGGCCACTACCGGGCCTCGAAGCCCGCGTGTCCGGTTCAGATACGCCGCTTGCTCAGGTAGTTGTCCTGCTGGTTGACGGGGAAGCCCAGCCCCAGGAAGGCCTCTTCTCGGTAGTTCATGTTGTAGTGAAGGAAGCCGATACCCCCATCTGCCGCCACCTCGATGTAGTCGCCAATGAAGCCGATGCCGAAGGGGGAGGGGTCGGCGTCTGGTTCGTTTGAGAACGGGGTCACTCGCTGGCGGGACGCGACGGTCGCGGTGGCCGGGTCTATGCCCACCAGCTCCACGTCTTGCCGATGGTGCCATCGGGGATCGAAGCGGTTGGTGTACCAAGCGGCGGCCAGCCTTGCTCCGGCTGGATCGTTGGCGATCGTCGGGAAGTAGTTGTCCCCACCGGCCGAAAGGACCGTGGTCCGGCTCCAGCTCGCTCCAAGATCGTCGGAGTGTCTGAGCTTGATGGCGGGCTCCTCGCACGCGAACCCGAGGGGCTCGGCCCGGCAGCCCTCCCAGATCAGGAACACTCGCGGCCTGCCGGCGACGATCCGTACCGTGTTCTTGGCGTACGGGGGAACCCGGAAGTCGTTGGCATGCAGCTTGAGATTGAATATTGGCCGCTTCTCCCGGTCGATGACTCGCTGGGGGCCGAAGCTGGTTCGGCCGGGCTCGGCCACTCGGAGCTTGTGGATGACCTCCGGGGGGTGGGCCGGGTCGAACTGCTCTATGTTCAGGAGGCTGGACCAGGTGATGTAGACACGCCCGTCGGGCCCGATCGTCACGTCCCCGAGCTGGGCGTGGCGATCCGAACCGCTGATCAGCACGGGTGAGGTGCACAGCGCGAGGGTGGCGGCGCAGCGCACGGCCTTGAGGCTCGAAGTCTCACGCCCGGATGACGGGTCCCTCGTCAGATCTGCGAACACGACCCACACGACCGTGCCGGACGCACCGCTGGGCCCCACGTCCAGCCACTCCTTATCGAGCATATGGCCCGGGGGGGCCGTGGCCACCACCCGGCGGGTGGGCCAGCACGACGGCGCCGGCCCCCCCGGGCATGACGCGAGACCGGCGGGGGTGGTGCGGTAGACCCCGATCCCGCTTGAGCCGTCGAACGGGTCCTCCGGGTTCAGGTTGAGGCTACCCGCGTAGAGGCGGCAGGCGGGGCTGGTGGCCACCACCGGATCACCGCTTGAGGGCCGGGTGGCCCCATTCACAACCAGGGGAGGGAGGAGACCCTCGTTGGCCAGGTTCCTGCCACCGTCGAGCGAGAGGTGCCAGCCGGTGATGCCAGCGCCGGGCTGCAAGACGCGCCGGAAGTCGTTGGTGCCGCCCAGCACGACCTGACGGCTCGAGTGGCACACCGCGACCGACTCCTCGTCCTGGGGGAGCCCGCTGGCATCCAGGTTGAACACATCGCCCAAGACCCCCGACCCGGCCGCACGTGGAGGGGCCGGCAATCGGTGAGTGACAGCGGCCAATGCTTCCGCCCTGCGTAGCTGCGGACGCAGCACCGCAGGAGCCTGCCCGGGGTTCGCGAGCCAGTACCGCAGTATGACCGAGGGGGAGATGTAGGTCTCGATGTCATCCGGTGCGATGGCAGGAGCGCCGGAGCCGGACAGCCGCCCCCCCGGGCCCGACGGTGACCCCGCACCGGAATCCGCCGAGGCAATCCCGATGCCACCGATGACGAACACCACAAGCGCTAAGGCCACCCATGCAGCATGCTTTTTCATTGCCCCTCCTGTAGTCGCGCTTTTCCCTGGGCATCAAAGAGCCGCCCACCTTGATCAGACCCAGTCCCTGTTCGAACGCCGCCGGGAGCTGCGCGAATCACCGACCACGATGATGAAGGCGTTATTCAAGGGCTGGCGATAATTGTGGCCTTCGTCACCGTCGCCGCCGGTGAAGGCCGCGATCCCCCCAGGATCGCGGCGGCCAGCGCCAAGAGGCCAAACCCCTGGCCGCCTCATGACGACCCCCCTTCCGCGAGCGCCGTCCTGCCCACGGTCTACGCTCGCGTGGCGCGCATGTCAACGCCAGGCAGTCGCTCTCCATCTCAGACCCAGCCCGTCTGCTCCGCGATCGCCCGGACACCATGTCCCGCCTGGCGCAGATCGGCGATCCGCACCCTCTCCTGCTCAGACAGGTACCGGTCCGAGATCTCCCTGACACGCCTGCCCGCCCCCGCGGCAACCACGGGAGCATAATGCAGCTTCCGGCCGTCACGGGTCGTGATCGTGCGGCCGTGTCGCCACCGTTTCCCGGTCCGCCGGTTGATCCGACGATCCGGCACGCCTCCGAGTTGCTATAGCCCTGCGCGATCAGCCGCGCATACTGCTCCCGCTTCTCGGCCTGCGGCAGCGCTCCCGGTCCCCGCCGTCCCATCGCAACCCCCGAACCTGTCGAGTGTTGCGACGACCGCTAGAAACCCCCAAGAAATACTTGGCCACTCTGACATCCGGGTCAGCGCACTTCCTGCGCTTCGCGCGCCGAACTTGGCCTGTACGAGATGCACGCGTGTCTCGATGACGGCCACCTAACCGCTGCCCGGCAGGAGCTGCGCACTGCCGGGAAAACCCGGATCGAGCGGGTGATCAGGGCCCGTTCCCGCAGCTGGCCGGCAAGATCACCGCCGCCGTGACCGCCGCCCTGGCTGCCCAGGACATCACGGTTCCGGCCGAGGCGGCCACCGGCCGGGTGATCGCCGAACTGGACCGCGTCTGCGCCCGCAGCGACGCGCTGGCATCGGAGGACGCCCGCGCAAGTAGGGTCACAGCCCGCTGGGCTTGCCTGGCATCGAGGTTGGTCAGGCAAGCGGAGCACTTCGCCGATGTCCTCGATAACGACGGGGAACGTCTGTTCGCCCGCGCCGTCGCCAACGACCAGGCGGACCTGGAAGCACTGCTGGACCGGGCTAACTTCGGTGGCGAGGATACGCAGCCGTCCACCCCGCACCGCTTCACGCGGCCGCCTTTCCCGGTGCTGACTGACCGCGTAACGCGGGCGATCTCCCGTCTCATTGGTGGCATCGTGGTTTGCGGCGTCGTCGCCGGTGCTGCGACAGGGTGCGTGAGCGCGGGTCGTGAGCGATGGCGGCCACCCTGGCGATGAGGGTCGCCGGGATGGCCTCAATTCGTGCGGTGATACCCCCTACCGGTACGCCACCAGGGCCAGCGCCCAGCTTGTCACCGTGGACGGGTCCGGGGCTTGATGCTCGGTGCCGCGAGCCGCCCACAGCCACGGGCGAGGGCCCGCAGCTGATGGCATTAGACCGCTTTGGGTCAGCAGGCTGCCGGGGCCGGACCAGTGCGTCTCCGCTCCACCGGCGATCAGCGTCGCCGCGGCATCGTTGACTCCGCAACTTGCTTCGGGAGAGGCGACCTGGGTCATGGATTCCGCGCGCATTCGGACGACGGTGAGGCCCGCGTCGTCCAGGAAGCGCCGGCTCAGGCCGATGGCGAAGGCGGTTACAGTCGCGGGGCTGGGGATCATGTGGTCCTTGGCGGCGGCGTGCCAGCTCTGCCCGGTGCCGGGGCGGGAGGCGTACAGCAGGCTGCCCGCGTCGGTGGCGGGATTCCAGTTGACTCGGGCTCCGCCGCCGACCAGCAACGCCGCGACGCAGAAGGCCGTTACGCGGGCCGGGCTAGGGACAATGTGGTCTTTCGCCGCCACGTCCCACTCGCTGCTGCTGACCGGCCACATGGCGGTCAGAAAGCTTGCCGCGTCAGGTGGGTCGACGGCGGCGCCGACGCCGAGGATGCGGAAATCGGCCGGGACGTTCGGAGCGATGTGCGGATGCGGCGCCGGCGGATCGGTCGTCACCGCGTGCAACTGGATGGTCAGCTTGCCGAATGGGTATTCGTCGATCTTCGCCATGATGCTCCCTGCAAGGTCAGAGCCGGTCAGGCCGGGCCACACCGGTGCTGTCCCGGCGTGGCCGGCGATCAATAGCAGGTCGGCAAGGTCGCCGGCGTCGAGCAGCTGCGCGCCTGCCGTAAGGCGCCCGCACCGACTGGGCGGCCTCGTACTCGGCCAGCATCCAAGTGCGCTATGGGGACTTAGGTGTGATGAGCCGAAGTTTATCGGGAAACAGGGTGCCATCTGCCCTCTCCACTGCCATCGTGCGGCGGGAAGTGCCGCCGTGAAGTTCGCGCCGAGGGCCGTGGTTGAACTTGCCGGGGACGGTGCCGAATGAGACTAGGCGGCGGGCTCGGACCCTGACTTGCCTGTTGACGGTGAGTGACATGTAGTTAGCCGTGCGGGCAACACGGCGCCACCCCACCAGTCCTGCGTGTTGTGTCGGCCCGGTTCCAGGTGGGCACCCCAGCGCTGCCCGACTCGGCAACCCGGCCGGTAATGTCAGACAGCGTCGGTTTGAAAAAGGCCACCCACAGCGCGCCTGTCTCTGGATGTATCACGACATCTGGGGCGCATGCGCGCGGCCCGCGACACGGCACGCCGGGAAGCGTTCCGGCTCGCCCGCGACTCCGGTGCCGCCATCGTCACCCGGCCGATGTTGCGTCGTGGTAAGGAGCCGGCCGTCCGCGATGCCGAGCCGCTCGCCGGCGCCCGTGCCGCCCGCGACCTCGAACTAGCCGCCCACCGAACCGCACGCGATTACATCCGCCAGGCCCGCGAGGCTGGTCATGGCTGGGAGCAGATCGGTGAGGCTCTTGGCCTGGTCCCCGGCGGCGGCGCCGGCCAGGAAGGCGCCACGGGCGCCGACGCCGCCTACGCCTACGCCGCCGGCAAGCGCCAATCCCAGCCACCGTGGGAACCGAGGTCCTTCGGCTGGACCTGCCGGTCCTGCGACAAGCACATCAGCGACCGCGGCCTCAGCCAAGGCCCCGCCGATGACGAACTCGGCCACGCCGAAGACTGCCCCGGCTCGCCGCCGCCGTCGCCGAGTGGAACGCCCGCGCCGCGGAGTGGGCCGCCGAATGGGAGGCCGGGGAATGACGACGCACCAGCCCGCGCTCACCCTGCCCGGCGATGGCATCATCGACCTGATCGCGGTCGAAATCGCCGCCAAGGGCACACGCCCGGTCGCGCTCACCCGGGCCGAACGGCGGCTCGCCGCCGCAGCCATCCTCGCCCGGGGTGGCACGCCGCACCTGATCTCTAAGCGGCTGCACGTCAGCGGCGCCACCGCCCTCACGCTCACGGCCCGATGCCGGCAGGCAAAGGCGGCGGCGTCATGGCTGTGACGCCGACCGTTCTCCACACCACAGGAACGCGCCCGGCTGCGGCGGCAGCGGAAGGCGGCGGCGGCATGACGAGCGCGGCCAGGCTCCGCAGCCGGCTGCGCCTGATCCCAGAGCAGAAGGCCGAGTCATGACGGCCGCAGGCGGCCAGGCCCGGCTCAGCCGTAAGGAGCGCATCGCCCGCGCCGCGGTCGGCATGCCTGCCCTCCACCCCGAACTGCTCACCCGCAAACCCGGACGCGCGGAGTGGAAGCTGCTCGCCGCCTGGTGCGCGGAGCTGTGGCCGAACGACGAGTACACGGCGATCGTCGCCGAGGAGTGGCGACAGGACCGGCCACCAGGGACGCAAGGCTTGAGGTGATCACCATGGCATCGGGCGCCCCGGCAGCCGAGGACACCGGCGACGGCCAGCCAGACGGGCTGCTGCTGACCGTCGAGGAGGCCGCCAAGCGCCTTCGGCTGGGCCGCACATTCGTCTACCGGCTGATCTCGTCGGGTGAGCTGGAGTCGGTCACCGTAGGGCGGCTGCGGCGAGTCCCCGCCGAATGCCTCACCGAGTACGTAGCCACGCTGCGCAAGGCGCGTAGCTCGGGATCCGCCCATGGCACCAGCGCCGCCTGAGCAAGACGCGCCGCGTCCACGCCGCCGCAACCCCAACCTGCGGTCCACGATCTACCAAGGCCCGGTGCGCAAGGTCCGGGAGAGGTGGACGGTCGGCCGCTGGCTCACCCACTGGGTCGAGAACATCGCCGCGCCGCCGCACGTTGCCGAGAACACCCATCTTGGCTACCGGGTCGACGTGAACAGGCACCTGATCCCGGGCATCGGCGCGCACCGCCTCGAGAAGCTCACGCCCGAGCACGTCGAACGGCTGTACGCGAAACTCCACGGCGGGCTATCGCCGGGCGGCGTCCGCCACGTCCACCGGACGCTCCGGGCCGCGCTGAACGAGGCAGTCCGCCGGTCCCACCTGACCCGCAACCCGGTGCTGCTGGCCAAGGCGCCGAAGCTGGACGAGGAAGAGGTCGAGCCGTACGACGTGCCCGAGATCCACCGGCTCCTGGAGGCCGCAGCCAAGCGGCGCAACGGCGCCCGGTGGGCGCTGGCGCTCGGCCTGCGCCAGGGCGAGGCGCTCGGGCTCACCTGGGACGACGTGGACCTGGAGAAAGGGCACGATCCGCATCCGCCGCTCCCGGCTGCGCCCCAGGTATCAGCACGGCTGCGGCGGCACCTGCGGCAAAAAGCCCGGCTACTGCCCCCGGCGTCAGAGCATCCGGCCAGCTACGGGCCGGGTCAAGTCCAAGGCTGGCCGCCGCACGATCGGCCTGCCGCCCCAGCTCGTCGCGCTGGTCCGCGCCCACCGGGCCGAGCAGCAACAGGAACGGGCGAAGGCCCGGCAGCTCTGGCAGGACGAAGGCTGGGTGTTCGCCAGCCCGATCGGCCAGCCGATCAACCCTCGCACCGACTACAGCGAGTGGAAGCGGCTGCTGAAGGACGCCGGTCTGCGCGAGGCGCGGCTTCACGACGCCAGGCACACCACCGCGACCGTGCTGCTGGTCCTGCGTCAGCCAACCCCGACCGTGATGTCGCTGATGGGCTGGTCCAGCGAGTCCATGGCGGCCCGGTACCAGCACGTGACCGACACCATGCGCAGCCAGGTGGCCAGCCAGGTCGGGGGGCTGATCTGGGACTCGCCAGGCGGCAACGACGACCAGGCCCCGGTCACGGTCCGCCGCGGCTCGCTCGCCGCGGTTCTCGCCGCCGCCGAGCAGTGCGTCATGAGCCACCCCGGCGGCACCAGCCAGCGCCCCGAGTTGCGGGCCGCGCTCGCCGACCTCCGTGCCTACTGTCGGCGGCGACGGCCGCGCCCGGAACAGCAAATGAGACCAAAACTGAGACCAGGAGGCCTTCAGAAGGATGAACGACAACTACCAGCTCAGGATCATGCCTGGTCAGTGGCGGTGGAGGTGGGATTTGAACCCACGGAAGACTTGCGCCTTCACACGCTTTCGAGGCGTGCGCCCTCGGCCACTAGGCGACTCCACCGCCGCAGAGCCTACCCGACGCCGGCCAGGCGCGTGATTCACAAGGGGCTTCAGCGAGTCACGGCGCACGGCGGCGGGCGAAGAAATCACGAAGAAGCGCGCCGCACTCGTCGGCCAGCACGCCGCTGATGACCTCGGTCTTGTGATTGAGACGCCGGTCGCGCACCACGTCCCAGAGCGAACCTACCGCTCCCGCTTTTGGGTCGGCAGCGCCGAAGACCAGCCTGTCCAGCCGGGCTGCTGTCACCGCACCGGCACACATTGTGCATGGCTCAAGGGTCACCACAATCGTGCAGCCGGTCAGCCGCCAACTCCCAAGCGCCCGCGCGGCGGACCGCAGCGCGACAAGCTCGGCGTGAGCTGTCGGGTCGGTGTCCGCTTCGCGCCTGTTGCAGGCCTTGGCGACCACGTCGCCCGCGGGATCCAGCACGACGGCGCCAACGGGCACATCCGTGCCGGAGCCGCACCTAGCCTCGGCCAGCGCGAGCCGCATCGCGGGTTCGAAGCTGGCTGCGTAACCAGTCGAATCAACCGAGTGCGACATCCAGTGCCCGTTCAAACGCCTGCGCGAAGCCCATCCGTCCGGCGAGGCTAGCAAGAACTTCATCGGGGTACAGGTCCAGGTCACCGGCAAGCGCGCCGAGCTCCATCTCATCCACGCCGAGATCGGTGAAGATGGACAGGTCGCCCGCTGGAAGCACCTGGTCGAGGTCCTCATCCTCCGGGATGGGAACGTCCACGTAGTCCAGCACCTGCCGGGCCAGCGGCCACTCCACGCCGGCTGTCACATCGGACAAGAAGATGGCCACGTGCGCGCCGAAGACCCGGAGCGCAACGAAAAAGTCATCGCCGACCGCGACCAGCCCGATGGTTCCACCGATGCTCGGCTGCTGCCGCAACGCGTGAATCAGGCCATCGAGGTCAGCGATGACAGCCACGGGGAGCACTTCCGCTTCCCACATGTCGTCTTCCCGGTAGACCACGACGGCAAAGTCGGTCGTGTTCGTATCGCTCATAGTCGGCACACCGCCGAAGCCTTCATTGGGGGAATGGTGCCAGATTCGGGCTGCGGCCGTCTCGCCCGCGCCCAAACCGGGACTCTCATGCAACGACCCCACGCCGTCGAGCGCCTGGCCCCAGAAGGAATGGCGGCGAACCATTCCGCGTTGGCCAAGTTTGAATAAGTCGCGGCCTCGGCGGGCTCGACGCGGCTTGCAAGTTCCGAAACAAGTTGCAGGCTTGACGACAATATCTTTCAGTGTTTGATTTCAGTTACCAGTAGTTAGACGACGATTACCATAGGTGCTCAAAGCGCGGATGAGGACTGCTAGGAAGTGTCCGGCCGCGCTCGCCCATCAGCAAATCCTGAACCAGCGTGCCCAGCCTCTCCGACGGCTTTCGCTACGTTAAGGCCGCAGCGGCTTGGCTGTCGTCGGATGTACCATCCAGCCTGGTCAGCGCCCTGGGGGTGCACGGCGTGGGTCCCGCAGAGGCCGTCGCGGATCTCATATGACCGATGCCATGCGCCAGGTCGGCAGCCCGCCCCGCAACCGCCGGGGGGATGGCGTCGGTTTGGCGAGGCTGCGAACGACGCTTTGGGCAAACAACCCGTATCCGCATCCGTTACCGCAAACGACGCCGACACGGCCCGTGACCATTGGTTCCGAAATCACAGTGAGCTAAGCTGGCGGTGCCAGTCGGTCATGCCTGTCGTATGTCGAGGGGGTGAGTGCCCGGATGAAGAAGTATCTGAGTTGGGCGTTGATCGCCTTCGTGATCTTCTACCTGCTCTCACAGCCAACGGGCGCAGCGCACATCGTGCACGGCGCGTGGGGGGACCTCACGTCCTGGGCGCACTCGTTGTCGTCGTTCGTCAACTCGCTCTGACCACATGAGGCATACATGAGACTGACAACACCGGGCGACACCGCTCCGGCGTCAGTCAACCGTTACCTCCTTCCCAACGAGCGGCAGTACATCACCGTCCGCTTGCATACAGCGAGCCTCCTTCTGCCGGTCAGCCTGGTGCTCGGTGGCTTGGTGGTGGCCGGGGTGCTGACCGGCATCGCACACGGCAACCGCGCCGCAGTGAACATCATCTGGCTGGCCTGGGGCCTGCTCCTGCTCAACCTGGTATGGAAGGTGGCCAACTGGTCGGTCGACTACTTCGTGGTGACGTCGCAGCGGATGCTGCTCATTACCGGGATCCTCACTCGCAAGGTGGCGATGATGCCGCTGGTCAAGGTCACGGACATGAGCTTCCAACGCTCCGCGATGGGCCGCCTGCTCGGGTACGGTGAGTTCATCCTTGAATCTGCTGGTCAGGAGCAGGCGTTCAGGACAGTGAACTACATTCCCTATCCAGAACAGCTTTACCTCGAGGTGTGCGGCTTGATCTTCCCTACCAAGAATGAGGGCGGCGTCGACGACTGAGGCGTCACCCCGCTAGCCAAGCGTTTGTGTTACCCCTTCCCCGGGGTTCGTGCGGCCGGATGCCGCTGCGCAGAAAGCGCCGTCCGGCCGCACGAGCCTTTCCGGGCAAGGTCGCCGCCAGCGCGACCGCCGGACCCAGGACGACTCGCCCGCCGCGAGTGGGGAGTCGGCCATGATCCGCGGCAGCGGAGACTTCTCAGCTCTATGCGCTGAATTACCTCCGGAGTAAGGGATCATGGCCGCCAAATCCGGCAGAGCTCCCGTGCCGTACGACGCGTGTCTCGACCCGCACCGTGGGTGTAATCGTGGTCAGATAGCCGGTCAGCGCGCTGGCCGCGGCGGCGAGCCGCTCGGCCGGGTAGGGCGCGAGCCGTTCAAGAACAAAGAACCCATTCCTTGTGGCCTGTGTGATCTGCGTCCGCTGGCACTGTCGCCAGTTCCATCGGCGGCAGGTTACGCCCGCATCGTCGCGCCACACGACCTCACCCTGCGGGACGTGCTCGGTCACCCGCTCGCCGTGTGCGCTCGTGTCGAAAGGCTCACCACCGTGGGCCCGGACGAGCCGGGGAGCGCCGTCGTAGGCGTCGAAGTCTTCGCCGCCGATGGGCAGCACGTAGGCCACGCTCACCGCGTTGTAGGCATCGACGACGCGGTTGACCGTGGGGAGCCCGGTACCGGCCCGCCGCAGCAGCGCATCGACCGACGAACGGGTCCGCGTCGGCTTGGCGCCAAACGCCCGGAATGCGTCCTGCCACGCTGCCACGTGCTCGTCGCCCGTCGGGTCCGCCGCGTCCGCGGCGGCCCCCACGAGCCAGCGTCGCGACTCCGCGTCGCTCGGCCCCCCAGCGAGGCCTTCAGCGATCAGGATGAGCACCTGGTAATCCGGCCGCAGCGCCCAGATCTCTTCCGCCACCCAGATCTTGTTGATCATGTAAGCCCAAGGACCGCCTTCGATTGGTATCAGGCTAGGCTGCCGGTTCAGCAAAACGACCGTAATGGTCAGAGTATCCCACCGCGGGACACTCACGTCGGCTAGCGGAAGTTACGGCTCGGCAGCCGGACGCCGGCCGTGGCGGCGACGCGCAGCCGCTCCAGGCGCTCGGCGACCAGGTTGATGGCGCCATCGGCCCGTTCGAGGCGCCCCCGAACGAAAAGCGCGGCTGTGTCAAGGGCGCTGCGCCGGTCGCGTGCCCACACGGCCGGGGGACAGATGACGTTGATCATTCCGGTCTCGTCCTCGAGGTTGATGAACACCACGCCGCCTGCGGTCGGCGGTCGCTGCCGGTGGGTGACCAGGCCGCCGCAGATGACGGTGGCCTGCGAAGGGATGGTTTTGAGCGCTGCCGCGGTGCATGCTCCCCATTCCTGCAGAGTCGCCCGGATATGGGCGATGGGATGGGTGCCGGATGTGCCGGTCGCCCACAGGTCGGCGAGGGTCTCCTCGACCGGGGTCATGGCCGGAAGTGGTGGTGCCGTCAGCCCGGGGGTGGTATCGGGAAGCTGCCCGGGCCGGGTGGACGCCAGTGCGCCCGCCGCCCATAGCGCCTCACGGCGCGAAAGGCCGAAGCAGCCAAACGCGCCAGCCGTCGCCAGCGCCTCAAGCGCCGCCACCGACAGCCGGTTGCGGCGGGCGAACTCGCCCGGGTCGGCGTACGGGTGGCCCGCCGCAATCGCCTCGGCTTGGGTCTTGCCGAGGTTGCGGACGCATGACAGGCCAAGCCGGATGCCCGGCTTGCCGTCGCCCATGGGTTCCAGGGTGGCGAGGGCGTCGCTGGCGTTGATATCCACCTCCCGGACCTCGACCCCATGGCGCCGGGCATCCGCGATCAACGTCGCCGGTGCGTAGAAGCCCATCGGCTGGCATCGCAGCAGGGCGGCGGTGAACGCGGCCGGGTAGTACCGCTTCAGCCAGGCGCTGGCATAGACGAGATACGCGAAACTGATCGCGTGTGATTCGGGGAACCCGTAGCTGGAGAACGCGAGGATCTTTTCGTAAATCTCCTCCGCCACCTCCGTAGGGATGCCCCGCGCAGCCATCCCGTCCAGCAGGCGCTCGCGGAGTTCTTCGATGCGCTCCGGTGCGCGCTTGGCGCTCATCGCCTGGCGCAACCGGTCGGCCTCGGTCGGGCTGAATCCGGCACAGTCGATGGCGATTTGCATCATCTGCTCCTGGAACAGCGGAACGCCGAACGTCTTGCCGAGGGCGTCGCGCATCGACTCATGCGGCAGCGCCGCGGGCTCGTCACCCTTGCGGCGGCGAAGGTAGGGATGGACCGAGCCGCCCTGGATGGGCCCGGGCCTAATCAGTGCCACCTCCACAACCAGGTCGTAGAACTTCTCCGGCCGAAGCCGGGGCAGGGTGGCCATCTGAGCGCGGGACTCGACCTGGAACACCCCGACCGTGTCCGCCTCCTGCAGCATCTGATAGACGGCGGGATCTTCCTGCGGGATCGAAGCCAGGTCCCAGCAGTCGCCGTAGTGCGTCGCCACCAGATCGAACGTGTCATGCAGGCACGACAGCATGCCCAGGCCCAGCAGGTCGAACTTGACCAGGCCGACGGCGGCGCAGTCGTCCTTATCCCACTGCAGCACGGTCCGGCCTGGCATCCGTGCCCACTCCACCGGGCACACCTCACCGACCGGCCGGTCGCAGATCACCATCCCGCCGGAGTGGATGCCCAGGTGGCGAGGTAGCCGCTGCATCTGTTCTGAGAGCTGGACCACAGCATCGGGGACGCCAGCGTCCGACGGAACGGGCTCGCCCGGCCCTATCTGGTGTGACCAGGCATCCTGTTGCCCGGGTGAGAACCCGAGCGCCCGCGCGGCGTCGCGGAGCGCCATGCGGGGGCGGTAGGAGATGACGTTGGCAACCTGGGCGGCACGGTCGCGTCCGTACTTGTCGTAGACGTACTGGATCACCTCTTCGCGGCGGCGATGCTCGATGTCCAGGTCGATGTCGGGAGGGCCGTCCCGGCCCGCTGAAAGGAACCGCTCAAACAGCAATCCGTGGCGGACAGCATCGACGCTGGTGATACCCAGCGCGTAACAGACCGCCGAGTTAGCCGCGGATCCACGCCCCTGGCACAGGATTTTCCTGCCCGTGCAGAACTCGACGATGTCGTTAATGATCAGGAAGTAACCGGGAAATCCCAGGTTCTCGATCACATCGAGCTCGTGGGCAATCTGGCGGTACGCTCCCGGTACCCGTTCGGCGTGTGGAGGGCCGTAGCGGAGTGGTGCCCGCTCGCTGACCAGCTTGCGCAGCCACGATGCCTCCGTGTGGTTCTCCGGGACCGGCCAGTCGGGTAGCTCCGGGGTGATGACCTCGAAGTTGAGCGTGCATTCGTCCGCCAGCTCGACGGTGCGCGCGAACACATTCGGGTAACGCGTAAGCCGCTCCGCCATCTCCGCCCCGCTGCGGAGGTAGGCGCTGCCGGACGCGGACAGCCAGCCGTTCATCTCATCCAGGCTGGACCGGGCCCGGATCGCCGCGAGCGCCTGGGCGAGCCGCGCCTGCGCGGGGCTCGCATAATGCACGTTGCTTGAGGCGACCACCTCGATTCCTGCCTGGGTGGCCAGCTGGTACAGCGCGTCGTTGCGCTCGTCGTCGGTGGGCTGATCGTGATCGATCAGCTCGACCTTGACATTGGTGCGGCCGAACATTTCCGTGAGCCTTCGCAGCTCGACCAGCGCCGCGTCCGGGCCTTTGGCGGCGAGCGCGGCGGGCACTGCGCCCTTGCGGCAGCCGGTGAGCACCACCCAGTGGCCACCCTGGGCGGCGGCGGCGATTTCACCGCTGTCGTAGTGTGGCCGCCCCTTCGCACCGCCGGCCACCTGCGCTGTACTGATCACCCGGCACAGCCGCCGGTACCCTTCCGGGTCGCGGGCAAGCACGAGAAGATGCCGTCCCGCGGGATCCGGGCTGCCGCTGCGTTCTACGGCCGAGCCCAGGCTGAGTTCGGCCCCGAAGATGGTCTCTACCCCGACGCCGGTTTCTTCCTCACTGCGGGCTGCGGCCTGCGCGAACTGCGCCGCCCCATACATGCCATCGTGATCGGTGAGGGCGAGGAACCGCACGCCACGGCGCGCCGCCTCAGCGACAAGTTCGGCTGGCTGCGACGCCCCGTCAAGGAAGCTGAAACAGGAGTGGCAGTGCAGTTCCGCCCAGGAAATCTGGGGTTCTTGGTGTTGCGCGCGGGCGGGCTCCAGCGCGCGGGCAGGCTCCATCGGGCCGACGGGCTCCAGCGGGCCGACGGGCTCTGGGGGGTTAGCAGAACGAGCGCGCCAGGTCAGACGCCGCTCGAACTCATGCCACGGAACCGGCGGGTTATCCCAGCCCACTGCTGCGCTCTCGTACCGTCGGCAACCATAGATCGTTCCTGAATATCCTCTCAGTCATAGCTGGCCTCGATGATCCAGCGACCATCCTCAACCGCGGCGAGCCAGGCGGTGCCGTCCCCGGTGACCAGCTGGAACCTGGCCAGCCGCCGCTCGCGCGCCGGATCCCACCACAGCTCGCAGACCGGCCACGGCCCGGCCCAGGCAGTGATCTCCAGCGGAGGTCCGTCAACGATGATCAATTGGGCAGGTGGCGCGGATATGGCAGCACGCCCGGTAACGGTGACGAGTTCTCCTGACGCACAGGTCACATTGGCTGGCAGTGGCGCCGGGTACACGGTGGCCGGGGATGGGGCGGGAATACATCCTGGCCAGGGACGGTCCGCAGGCAGTGACGGGACGCCGCTGTCACCGAAGGGCACCAGCATGACCTGATCGCCAGGGCTCCGCCCGCCTGTCAGCATTGGGCGGGTCACTGCCTCATGGCCGAGCATGGACTGGACCCGGGCGGCGGCACGCGCGGCTCGGTCACTGACCAGGGCTCCACCCCACAACCCGAGCTGTCGGCCCTGGTCGGGCACCATCTGGTCCGGTACCAGGCGCAGCATCGATATCCCGCCACGCGGGATATCCGGGATATCAGAGCCTGTTTGAGAACCCCGATCCGGCCCGCGCCGCGCCGGAGGCGCGCCAGGCAAGCAGGGGCTCGCATCCCGGCTGGCTGCGTTCTCGCCCTCGACGTGTCTTCCAGGCACGCCTTTGGGCTGCGGCCTTGCCGAGGATGCTCCGGTGCGCCACCCGTCGAGCTGCCAGCGCACTCGTTCCGCGACAGCGAGTGACGACAGCAGTCCATCGTGTCGCCACAACCGCGAGTACATCTGCCTACCCTCGAATCCCACCTGCACCTCAACCCGAACGCACATCAGTCCGTATCCGGTCAGGTTCGCGTGCATCCGGTCAGCAAGTGCCTTCCCGGCGAACACCACAGGCTCGGCCGTCACCGCAGGGGGGTCGAATTCCATTGCCGCGGACAGATCGTCTGACGCGGGCCGCGGGGCCAGCGGACGAGGTTCCAGGCCACGAGCCAGCCGGTGTGCGGTTACGCCCTCGTTGCCGAACCTGGCGAGCACATCCTCGGCCGACAGGGCCGCGAACTCCCCGATCGTATGGATGCCAAGCCGGGCAAGCAGATGGGCCAGTTCCGGATGCCCAAGCATCCCGGCCGGATGCGGGGCCAGGAATCGCGGCGTTTCGCCCGGCCGTACCACGACCCCCGCCGGACCCACTGCCGGGCCTCCCGCCCGGCCTCCTGCCGGGCTCCCTACTGGGCCCCTTACCTGGCCAACCGCCGGGCCCCTGGCCAGGTCCCTTACCGGGCCCGCTGCCGGGCTCGCCCGGGCCGCGAGCTGAGCAGCGAACATGCCATCCGCCACCCCAACCCGGCACGCGAATCCACGATCCGCCATGGCGTGTGAGATCTTCTCCACCAGGGCTTTCTCCCCCCCGAAATACCGGGCAGGGCCGCGAGCGCCAATAGCACACATCCCCGGCCGCACCACCTCAACCCGCGGGCAGAACGCCTCCACCGTGGTCACGACGGACTCGAACGCCCGCGCCTCCGCATCGACGTCCCTGGCGTGCACTATCAGGACCGGGCAATGGCGCTGCGCATCCCGCAGCCGCTGCCCCCGGCGAACCCCCGCTGCGCGGGCGGCGGCCGAACACGCCACGACGTGACCTGTCGCCACCACTGCGGCGGGTACCGCAGGATCTTCGCTGGTTACCACGACCGGCCAGTCGGGACACCACACCACGAGCACCCGCGGTGGTGCACCGCGAGACGAACCCACCCTCGCACCGCGAGACGAACCCACCCCTGTTCATCCCTGTCCGCTTGCTGTCAGTTCGGTCAATTCCGGACCAACGGCGGCCTGTTCCGCGACGTCTTGTTCCGCAACTTCCGCGGCGCCGTTTGGACCAGGCAGCCACCACCACTGCGCCCGCTGACGGGCACCGGCTCCCCTGCCGCCGACGACAACCAGCGCCCGCCGACCCTTGATGCGCCCATGACCAGCGCCGGCACCCACCCATTGGGAGCGGGCCAAGCGCAGCCACAGGTTGGCTCCCGCCCAGGTCCCCGCCACCACAATGGCCCCGCGGCTGCGCCGCGCATGAGCCGCCAGCCTGCGTGCCACTTGGGCAGACGGCCGGGCAGGCGGGCGCAGCAGCACCAGCTCACAACCTTCCAGCAACGCGGCCACTACCTGGGGCCACCTCGGGCCTGGATCCGGCACCAGCAGCAGCCGGTCCACATCCACCCCCACATCGGCCGCTGCTAGGACACCGAGTTCTGGCATTCCCACGGCGGCGCACCACGCACCGGCTGCCGACGCTCCCGCCGCTAGCGTCATGCACAACAATCCGGACTGCTCCACCGCGATGACATAGCCACGCCGCAGGCCACCCCCCGGCAGCAGGTCGCTTAGTGGCGGCAGCACCGGCAGCGGCTCCTCCTGGAGCTGCTCTGATGCCAGCTCACGCAGCCGTGCGGACGGTGTAGCCATATCTATAACTATCGAACATGTATTCGATACAGTCAAGCTAGCAGGCTCCTGCGGTGTTCCCAAACGGCCCGCCGTACTGCTGGCCAAAGCCCTCGACAACCCAGTAAGCCGAACGGCGGCCGCGAGGTCGGTACCCGCACGAAGCTGACACCCTCGCCACGCGTGAAGATGGTGAGCATGACGAACGCGCCGACCGAATACCGCCTCTATGGCGACCTGGCCTTGTGGTGGCCACTGATCTCGCCGTGGGAGGAGTACGCGGACGACTCGGCCTATGTGGCGACGGTGCTCAGTTGGGCGTCGGTTCCCGTGCACGACGTTCTGGAGTTGGGCAGCGGCGGCGGTCATAACGCCGTCCACCTCAAGGCCCGTTTCGCGATGACACTCGTCGACCTCTCCGCGGAAATGCTCAAGGTCTCGCAACGGCTCAACCCCGAGTGCGACCACCATCGGGGCGACATGCGCACGGTGCGGCTCGGCCGAACGTTCGATGCTGTGATCATCCATGACGCCGTGGACTACATGACCACGGAGACCGACCTCCGACAGGCTGTCGAGACCGCCTTCGCGCACTGCCGCCCTGGCGGTATTGCCGTTTTTGTCCCCGACCGCATTGCGGAGACCTTCAAAGTGTCGAGCGGTTATGGCGGCAGCGATGATGCCGGCGGCCGCGGGGCGCGCTTTCTGGAATGGACCTGGGACCCGGATCCCACCGACACCTGGACCCGGAGCGACTACGCATTCTTGCTCCGCGACACCGACGGGTCAGTGAACGTCGTCCATGAGGCGCATCGCATGGGTCTGTTCAGTCGCGACGTGTGGCTGCGGCTTCTTGGCGGCGCGGGCTTCTGGCCGCAGGCTGTCACCGAACAGGCCACCGGGCTCAAACCGCCTCGCGGGATCTTCGTCGGGCACAGGCACCGCGGCTAACCGGCTGACGTCGCAGCGTCCCGGCTGATATGACGCCTAACCGGCGGAGTGATCCCTTACGTCGGAGACTTGTCAGCACATAAAGCTGAGAAGTCTCCGCGCCTGCGGATCATGGCCAACTCCTCGGGCGGAGTGAGCTCCTTCAGTGCAGGAGCCAGCTTGCGCCGAGGGCCAGCGCGGCGAGTGACACGATGCCAAACACGGCGACCCAGATGATTCCCGGGACCCCGGACAGGCGCGCCAATTCATCGGCATCGGTCGCGCGGGCCCTGCCCCTGCGCCGCGTGCGCTGCAATTCAAGCACCGGCCGGACGGCGCCGAACAGCAGGAACCACGTGGCTGAGTAGGCGAACACGGCCTGCACCAGAGGGGAGGCCAGCCAGCAGACGAGCAGGACGATGACGCTTGCTGCCGCCGTGGCCGCCAGGCCGTAGCCGTTTCGCATCACGGCGGTCAGCCCGGTGAGCAGTACGAGGCTGCTCAACAGCATGACGATCGGGTGCCCCGCCGCGAGCAGGGCCGCAGCGCCGAGCCCGAGCAGCGGCGGAGCACTGTAGCCGGCCGCGATCGTCAGCAGCATGCCCACACCGTCGGGGTTGCCCGCCGAGACCGTCTCACCGGAGGTATTCGCGTGTAGCCGGATCCCGGCCAGCCGACGGCCGGCGGCAAGCGCCACGATGGCGTGACCACCCTCGTGCGCGATGGTCACCACATTCCGCGAGATCAGCCATGCCCGGCGCGGAATGATCGCCGCGAGCGCCAGCAGGGCGCTGCACGCGACCAGCCAGCCCGGCGGGAGGTGCTGCATATCAGCCAACCGGTGCCACAGCTCACCTAGCCTTGCGACAGTCACCCGTTCTCACTGGTCCCTGCGTAACGATGGGTATCGCCGATCGCCCTGGAGCGCCCGCACTGAGGGTAAGCCAGCAGGCTCGGTGGCCGCGCCCTGTTCCAGCAGGCTCACCCGCTCGGGAAGGCCTGCGCGGCGCAGGTCCGCTGCCGCGTCGGGCCTTTTTCCCTGGCGGCCTTGTTAGCATTTGCGTAGTGGGCACCGCGCCCGGCGGAGTGTGGAACTCCGCTGTGAAGGGAGGCGGCTGATGCGGTGGTGGATCAAGGCTCTCGCCATCGGTGTGGCTGTAATTGTGGTACTCAGCGTCATGTCCGCGGTGCTTCACGTGCTTCGCCTGGCGCTACTGGCGGTCGTTATCGGGGCCGTCGTCGTTGCCGCGCTAAAGGCGCGGGAGATGCTGCGCGGCAGGCGTGAGGGCCGCGAGGTCAAATCAGGCGGCCGGCAGCCCGAGGCATCGCAGGCATCGGCGACGCCGCGCCAGCTTGCCGCCCCGGCCCAGGTTGACGCTCGGGCCAAGGCGGTCCAGCTTCAGGACGACGTTGACGCGGAACTCGCCAGGCTCAAGCGCGAGATGGAGTAACAGCCGCGGCGATGAGACACCCCGCTGGCTGGGCCCGCTGGCTGCGCCGCGGTGCCACGCGTGCGCGAGGGTACCAGGCGTGCGCGAGGTTAGTAAACTACACCGATTAGTTTCGCAGGGCGCCGCTTTGGGTCGGTGCGTGCAGATGCCCGCAACCATTAAACTATACTGTTCAGTTTACCTACGGGACGCTGCACGCCTGCCGATATTCCACGTAGTGTCATTGCCCGCGTGCGGCTGCTCCCTGGTCCGCGGGTGGGCTGGGATGCTCGGCGGTACCGGCGGTGAGCGGCACGGCGCCGGAGCGGACCAGTCCAAGCTGGACCAGCTGCCGGCTGAACACGGCGTCGAACAGCCAGTCGCTCGCGATGCGCACCCGGTTTGCGGGGATTGTGAGCAGGTGGTATGCGCGCGTGACGGTTTTTGCGGGCAGACCAGATAGCGGCACACCAAGCGGATTCGCGGCTGCCTTCGCGCCGCCAAGGTCGACAACGAAGCCGAGGTCATGATGCCGGTAGGGTCGGCGCCGAATTCTTCGGCGGCCAGGCCCGCAGCAGGCGGCGACGTTGTTCGCGACCAGGTTGCCCTGGCGCTGGGCATGCTGTGCGGTCATCGCCGTGATCTGACCCGGCCTGGTCAGATCCGGGACCGCGGCGGCGTCGCCGCAGGCGTGAATCTCCGGATGCCCGGGCACGCTCAAATACTCATCCACGACGAGCCGGCCCTTGGCCATCGGGAGCCCGAGCCGCTCTACCAGCGGATCGGGACGCACACCGACGCACCAGATCAGCGACCTAGTGGCGACGAACTCCCCGTCGGAAAGCTTCACGCCTTCCGCCGACGCATTCTCAACGCTCGTTCCTGTGCGAACCTCGACCCCCCTTTCCGAGAGCGCCTGGCTCGCCGTGCGGGATAGCCGCGGGTCAAGTTCGGGCAGCACGCGTGGCGCGACGTCGATCAACAGCCAGCGCAACTGCTGGCCAAACAGGCCAGGCCGGCGGCGCACAGCAGCGCGTATGAGCAGCTGGCCGTGGGCCGCCACCTCTGTACCCGTGTATCCCGCTCCGACCACAACGAAGGTACAGCGCGCCGCCCGTTCCGCCGGATCGTCGGACAGGTCCGCAAGCTCGACCTGGCGCAGCAAATGATCGCGCAGGTACATCGCCTCCGCCATGCTGCGGAACCCGTGCGCGCGGTCGGCTACGCCAGGGATAGGCAACAGCTTGTTAACGCTGCCCAGCGCGAGCACGAGCTGGTCGTAGCCGAGCACCCGGCGGTTGCCCTCCGGATCGCGGGCCACCACCTGCCGGTCCGCCATGTCAAGCTCGGTGACCGCGCCGAGGACGTGCCGCACTCCGCGGCAGGTGGTAGCCAGCGGCGCCGCCACCCGGCGCGGGTCGAGGATCCCCGCGGCTACCTCGGGCAGCAACGGCAGGTACAGGAAGTAGTCGGTTGGGTTGACCAGCACCACCTCGAGCGATCCTTTCGCCAGCCGCGCCAGCCTGCGGGCCGCATGGAAGCCCGCGAACCCGCCTCCGACGATGACCACGCGCTGACGCCGACCCGTGTTGCCTTGCCCACTCATGCCGCACCCCCTACCCGGATTCGTCCATCCAAACTGCGCGTTTCTACGGCATGGGAGGTCACAAAGAGCGCAGCCGTTATGGATAATTATGGGCATTGCTTCTCAGTGGTGAGAGGGACCCGCTCCCCGGCACCCGGCAGCGCCTGAGCCTTCGCGCCAAAGATTTTCAGCTACCACGCGTGTGCGCGGGCGCTGACGGGGCAGATCACACGGCTAGACCGCAGAGATTGCCGCTGCTGACCGACCTCTGGGGTGACGATGTCCGTCTCCGTGACCGCCCTGTTGGGCGCTGTCGACTGGGCGCCGCAGGGCGCCTGCCGGGATCAAGACCCTGACCTGTTCTTCCCCGTTGGCTCGACTGGTCCAGCGCTCGAACAGATCGCACAGGCCAAGGCCATTTGCGCCGGCTGCCAGGTGCGGCGCGAGTGCCTCAGCTACGCGGTAGAGACCGGCCAGGACTGCGGTGTGTGGGGCGGCACGACCGCGGAGGAACGGCGGGCGATCCGGTCGCGGCGCAGGCAATCCGCCGACGCCAGGGCGCGGTACCCGGACGGCACGCTGGGATAAGTTTCACGAATGAACGACGCGGTCCGGCGGGAACACGAAGCGGCATTTCGCACCGATGCAGCCCGGCTGGTGCAAGCGATGCGCCATCACATTCGCGCCCGTTACGTGCCCGTTGAGTTGGCGCCCATGGTCGAGCGCGTGCGGCGTCTGGAAAGCCTTCTGGAAGCTGATGCGCCGACCGCGCACCTGCTGGAGGTGGCACAGGCGGTCGTTAACACCTACGACGGGCCGCGCCCGGAGATCAGCAGCAACGAGGGTCCCGTCGTGAACGCTGCCATTCTCGCCGCTGTGGAACGGCTCCGCGACGCGATGGACGCCTTGGACGCGATGGACGACGACGACATGTGACGGTCGTGCCGACTGGGTGGCTACGGGGCTGATGTGTCGGTGCGAGGCCGGGATTGAAGGCCCGTGGTGGCCAGCGCGTCCCATGTGACACGCTCGTGGCGGCTGGTCTTTCCGCCGCGAATCGCCGCCCAGTTTCTTCCCGCGCGGTCCAGCCGAATCCTCAGCCGGTCGCACATCCGTGCGACCGCTTCGCGGGTCGTGCTACCAACAGCCCGGGCGCGGATGATCCGGCCGTTGAGATCGAGATCTGCTTGCGCGGTCGCGGGGCGCTTGACCGCGGGGTCGGCGGCCATGGTCAAAGTCACGCGGGCGAACAGCACAGGCTCAGGGGCTAGCCGCAGCAGCGAGTGAACCTTCCGGACCGCCAACTCCACGGCACTGGCCGGAATCGCACCGCGGGCCTCGGTCTGCACGTGCAGCCGCTGTGCAGCTTCCATGATTACCACCTCTCCTGCTGACGTCAGCGAAAAGCGGAGACGTCCGGCAGTTCCGCCAGGCCAGCCGCTCAAACCAGCGCGGTTGCGCTGGGCAAGCATCTACCTTCACGCTGTTGTGCCACGGGCAGACGGACCCAGAGTCCTTCAGCCTCCCCCGATGGGACCTTGGTCACAGTGGGGCGCTCAGCAGGCCGCGTCAGGCGGTCCGCAGGCGGGCGCTCTCTTCACGAACCCACAGGCCGAGCAGGCCTCGCAGGTGCGCGATGAACTGGTCGTGCTCGCGGGCCGGATAGACCGACCGGACCGTATCGATCAGCAGTTGGTCGAAGTCAGGACCGTCCACCCAGTCCAGGACGATCTCGTCGACATGCGGGAGCCTGGTCGCGCAGAAGTCGTGGTAGCGCTCCGACTCGAAGTAGGCGTCGGCGAGATCCCGGTAGGCTTTCAGCTTTTCGGCATACGACGCACCGACGTCGTCTGCGATCTCGAAAAATCGGTCAGTCTCCAGGTCGAGCTTGGCCCGCCTGCCCGTCGCCAGCACGAACACGCACCACTTGACCAGCGCCTTCATCGCCCAAGGGAAGTAGTAGTGCAGGCTGGTCAGCGCCACGTCCGGGCACGCGTTGGCGTAGTCGATGGGGTAAACCTCGCCGTTCTTCACCAGGGTCTCGCACGAGTTGAACTCCCACCTGAAGAACGCGTTGACCAGCCGTCCGATCGTCACCACCTGGGTGCCGACCTGCGGCGACAGGAAGCTATGGTCGACCGCGTAGCGCAGGTGCATGGGCTGGTCCGGCTGAAAGCGCACGACCATAGTCTCGGCGCCAATCGACAGCGAACGGGCGAAGACGTCGTAGTCGTCGATGGCCTTCTGCAGGTGCATGAGCATCGCGCCGCTCTGATCGTAGGCGGCGTGCAGTTCGGCCAGGTTACGGATGCGTGAGACGCCACGCCACGCGCCGCCGTCGTAGGGCTTCATGAAGAGCGGATAACCGATCCGCTGGGCAATGGCATCAAGGTCGAAAGGCCTGTTGTAGCGGACGGCGGTGTAAGCGTAACGAGCGTTGTCGACCGGGTTCTTGTAGGGCACGAGCACCGTATCTGGCACTTTGAGCCCCAGCCGCATCATCGCGCAGTAGGCCGCGTGCTTCTCCATGGCCTGGAACGTGAACGGGCTGTTCAGCAGGTACACGCCATCCATCAGCGCGACCTTCTTCAGCCATTCCCGCGGGTGGTAGTACCAGTACGCGAGCCGGTCGATGGCCAGGTCGTAGCGGGGCCGGTCACGCAGGCTGAACGGCTCGATGGTTATCCGCTCACAGTCGAAGACGTGCCGGGCGCCACCCGCGCCTGTCACTGGGCCGAGCCGGCGCAGGATCGCCTCGAACGCCCTCGGCCAGTCCTCTTCGGTACCGAGCAGCAACCCGATCAGGTGCCTCGTGGCTGTCAATGGGGGCTCCCGTCGTCAGCAGAATCGCGGCATGTGATGGGCCAACTGGGCGCGCCAGGACGGCCAGTCGTGGGGTACGTCATGCCCCCACAGATCAAGTTCGTACCTGATGCCCTTGTCGGCCAGCAGCGCGGCGAACTCCTTCGTGCTCTGCAGCGACCCTGTGGTGTCCTCCCACTGGCCCTGACCGCACACCAGCAGCAGGCTGATGCGGCCGCGCAGCCAGTCGAGATGGTCGCCGTGCAGGTGACCGACGTAGTCGAGGGGGTTGTTGAAGTACGCCGCAGTGCCCCGCTCACCCCATCCGCGCCACGATGCGGGGTCGTAGTTGCCTGAAAAGCACATCGCGAGCGGGAAGAGGTCGGCCCGTTTGAGCGCGAAATTGGCCGCATGGAATGCGCCCGAGCTGCAACCGAGGGTAATGACCTCGGCCGCGCCGCCGCAGTCTTGGTAGATCGACCGCACCACCTCGTTGAGAATCCACGACTCGTAGCCGCCGTGCCGACGCGCCCGCTCTTCGACCGGGATACCTTGGTTGGACCACGACGCCGCGTCGTAGCTGTCGACGCAGTAGACCTTCAGCCGCCCCGCGTCGAGCAGGCCCGCGACCGCGCCGACCATGCCGTTGTTCTCGAAATCCCATGCCCTGCCGTCCTCAGACGGGAACGCGAGCACGGGACGCCCCCAGTGGCCGTGGCGGATGACGGTGCCCGCGGCGCCGAGGGCGTCCGACCATAGCTCCGTCACCTCTCGGTTCATGGGCATACCTGCCGGAGCAGCCGCGTGAGGTGCGGATCGAATGCGTCCCGCCAGGCCGTGTAGTTGTGCACGTCGGGTACCTCATGCAGCGTCGCCTGGTAGCCCTGCGCACGCAGGGCCTGCGCCATGAGGCGGTTGTTCTCGACGTTTTCCTCGATCACGCCGCAGGTGAGGACCACCGGCACCCGGCGGGCCGGCAGGCTGCCCCCGTGCACGTCGGCTACGAACTGGACAATGCGCCGGTAGTAGGGAAACCGCCGCTCGTGGTGGTCGAAGCGCGGGCAGAAGAAGCTGCCGGACTGCAGGAACAGCGCGTCGAACGCGTCCGGATGACGGCAGTGGGCATGCAGCATCGCCAGCCCACCGAGGCTCGTGCCCATCCCGACCCGAACGCTGGTCGCCAGCCTGCTGGCGAGCGCGGGGATCACCGCGAGCCGCAGCGCGCGGGCGTAGCGCGTGTTCGCGGAGTACCAGCGGTTCCGCGGCCCCGGGCCGAGCAGCGCGGCCCGCAGGCACGGTAGCCAGTTCCCTGCGACGCCCGCCGACAGGTAGCGGGTGAGGCCGGCCAAGGCGTCGTACTCCGGACCGTCGTGCACCACGAGCAGCGGGAGTGGCTCGTCGTCCGCCGAACCGGCCGGGGACCATGTGCGCACGGAAATCGCACTGCCAAGCGACGGAACTGGCACGTCGAAGGTGCGGTTGCGGCCCGGCTCGGCAGGGGCCGTGAGCCAGCGGGGCGGCGCGTACGAGGGAAACTCAAGCACACTCTTCGTCCCGAACGCGCCCGCGACCTGCCGCGGGTTGCCCGGATCTGGCACGATCTCGACGCTGCCGTCGAGGTATCGGAGCTCGACAAGGTACTCCATCCGGCTCACCGGCGGCCGGTCGATGACAAGCCGCCATTCATCGCCGCTGCGGCGGAAGTCGAGCAGGTCGCCAGCGATGCGCACATCCTGGCAAAGGCGCACGCCCGCGAGCCGGTGCGCCGGATCGGGTACCCGGAAGGTCGCGGCGGCGTCGTCAGCTTCCGCTGCCGTATGGGCGGGTGATGATCTCGAGGAAGTGGCCACTCGGGTCCTCCCAGTACAGGCCCCGGCCTCCGTGGTTGGTGTTGGACTCGCCCGGCCGCCTCTTGCCCGGATCCGCCCAGTACGGCAGTTCGCGGTCACGGATCCGGCCGAAGATCTCGTCGAAGTTGGATTCGGATACCAGGAACGCGTAGTGCTGCGGGTTGACGGGACCGTGGTCATCGGCGAAGTCAAGGGAGACGTCGTTGCCGACCTGCACGATCAGGAACGGCCCATACGGCGTGGGGTCGTCGAGGCCAAGGATTTCGGCCAGGAATCTCGCCGATTCATGCTTGTCATGGACTCGCACGATGGTGTGGTTCAGCTGAACACCCATCGGGACTCCTTAGAGTGTTGATCTTCCAGGTGGTCTTGCCGCCTCGGGCTCCGGCGCGGGCCGTGCCCGGCCGGAGGGGCGATCGGCCGGACGCTGCCTGTATGCCCGAGGCTGGCCCGGCCAACCTGAATTGAGGGGGGTCCGGGCTGACATCGGCGCGCCGCTTCGCGCCAGCCGTTAAGTACCTAAATGGTGCTTCTTGGCTGCGGCGAGCCACGGGACCGCGCGGCCCTGCGGCGGGCGAATCCGCCGACGGTAGCTGATCCGTCACGGCCGCTGCCGGCGATCCCGATCGCCGGCAGCGGTCCTCATGACCATGACCGATCGACTGCGTCTGGACCGGCGCACGCGACGCCGCTTGGCCTCCTCCTCCGCCAGCAGATCATCCGCGTCGGTCTCGATGAACAACTTCACGAACATCGGGTGCATCATGTCCTCCCCCTGGCCGACGGCTGTAGCGCCGTCGCCTGGTAGGAGGACAGCGCCTGAGCGGTGATACATCCATGGACGGCCGACGCGAGCCAGCACCGTGAGTAGTTCATCAGGCTTTGGCCAGGCTAAGCAGAGCTGTCGCGAGCGAGCTGTCGACGACGAGGCTGTTCGCATAGCCGCCGACAAGGACAGCCCGAAGGGCGTCGGCCTTCGGCGCACCTCCGGCGACTGCGACGACTTCCTCGATCCCGCGCAGCTGGCGGCCACTAATCGAAATGCACCGCTCGGTAAAGTCGGTCGCCACTTGAGCTCCGTTCCTGTCCAGCAATACCGCACATATTTCCGCCACCACGCCTTCCCGTTTAAGGGCTTCCCGCTGGCTCTCCGGCAAGGAGTCGTAGAGCTGCGATCGCGGCGGGGCCCAGGAGCCAACCGCGACCACGGCCTTTGTGACCGTGTCGAAACGCCGATATGCCTCACTGACTTCCAGCTGCTGACGCAGGGATGCCGCGGTCTGCGCGTCCGGCAGCACCTGCGGCGCATAGATGGAGAAGCACGCTCCGCCGGAGCGCGCTGAGATCTGCCGGACCAGCTCTACGCTGTTCTCGCTCGTGTTGACGCCCACGAGGGCGCCGGTGAGCTGGACGACCGCGCATGGTGCGAGACCATCTATCGTTTCGGCCATCACCGTGAGTGTGCGTCCGTAGCCCACGCCTACCACGTCGTCAGCGGTCACAATCTCCATTAACAGCGCCGCCGCCGCATGCGCCAGTTGCTGCCGCATCTGCGCTTCCGGCTCCTCAGGGGTATCCACGACGATCGCATGCCGCAAGGCGTATTCGTCCCGGAGCCCGTGCGCCAACGATGCGTCGAGCCCCGCAGGCAGCCGGATCTCGATCCGTACGATGCCCGCTGCCCGTGCCTGTTCGAGGATTCGCGCCACCTTGAACCGGCTCACGCCGAACTCATCGGCGATCTCGCTCTTGGAGCGGCCGTCGATGAAGTGGCGGCGGGCGATGCTGGCGGCGCGGACCAAATCGGCCGGTGCGAGACCAGCGAACCCCCGGTCGGCCTCAAGCGGCATCGTCTCTCCAGCCTCTCAGGTAACGAATCAGCCAACAAAACGCATCGATCGGTAAATAAGTCCCACTCAGGCCCTTGACGCCTGGGTAGTCTGCGCAGTGAACTAAAGATGCTCGTTAGAGCATAACCTCGCTCATTTGAGCAAGCAAGGAGGTCACTGTGCATGGCCGATTGATCAGGCGGGGGAGATGGCTGATAGTCGCGACAGCAGCCGCCACGACAGTGGGCACCATGGCCGCTTGCTCCTCGTCCGGCAGCCCCGGCCAGTCGACGAGCGGCAAGCAAACCATCACGGTTGCCGTCGTGAATAACCCACAGATGATCGACATCGAGAAGCTGACACCTAAGGGGTTCGCGGTCTCGCACCCGAACATCAAGGTCAAGTACGTGACCCTGGACGAAAACACGTTGCGCGACCAGGTGACCAAGGACGTCGCTGCGGGAGGAGGCCAGTTCGACGTCGTCATGATCGGACCGTACGAGACCCCGATCTGGGCGAAGAACAAATGGATCGACGACCTTACGCCCTACACGACACGCGATACGGCATACAACGTGAACGATCTCATCAAGCCGATCAGGGAGAGCCTGAGCGTGGGGGGCAAGCTCTACGCGGCCCCGTTCTACGGGGAATCGTCGTTCCTCATGTACCGCAAGGATCTACTGGCCAAGGCTGGCCTGACCATGCCGGCCCATCCGACATGGGACCAGGTCGCGGCGATCGCGAAGAAGCTCAACAACCCCGCCAAGGGAATGGCCGGAATCTGCTTGCGCGGCAAGACCGGGTGGGGGGAGAACCTCGCGCCGCTCGACACGGTGGTCAACACATTCGGCGGCCAGTGGTTCGACACGAACTGGAACGCGCATTTGAACGCTCCAGCGTTCCAGAAGGCCACCAGCTTCTACGTCAACCTCATCAAGGCCGCGGGCGAGCCTGGTGCGGGAAACTTCAGCTTCAACGAGTGCGCCAACGCGATGGAGCAGCAGAAGGCGGCCATGTGGTATGACGCGACAGTCGGCGCTTCTGTAATCGACGACCCCAAGGCCAGCCCGATCGCTGGCAAGCTCGGCTACGCACCCGCACCTGTCGCGATGACGCCGAACTCTGGGTGGCTATGGACCTGGGCGCTGTCGATCGAGGCCTCATCCAAGCACAAGGCCGCAGCGTGGAACTACATAAGCTGGGCGACGTCAAAGCAGTACATCGACTACGCGGGCCAGCAGCTTGGATGGGCACGGGTGCCGCCGGGAAGCCGCTATTCGACCTACTCCAACGCCAATTACAAGCAGGCTGCTAAAAGCTTCGCCGCAGCGACACTCAACGAGATCAACAGCGTCAACGTCAAGCAGCCGGGCGTGCGCCCGCAGCCTTATCCGGGCGTGCAATATATCGGCATTCCCGAATTCGAGGATCTTGGCACCAAGGTCTCTCAGGAGATCACGGCGGCCATTGCCGGCAAGGAGACCGTGGCCCAGGCGTTGAGCAAGGCTCAGGGCTACGCCGCTCCGGTCGGGCAGGCCTACAAGTGAGTTCGTCGCCTAAGAGCCTGCTTGAGAACCCCGGTCCGGGGTTCTCAAGCAGGCTCTAAGAGGAAGTCATGGCAGTAGTCGCCGACCGTGCCGGTGACGCGGGCGTCCGGTGGGCACAGGCCCGAGGCCGCAGACGCAACAGGCTTCGCCGGTTCCCTCTCTTGCCCGCGCTGGTGTTCACCATCGTGGTCACGCAGATCCCGTTCTTGCTGACCATCTATTACAGTCTGCAGTCCTACAACCTGTACCACCCGGACACGCGCCATTTCTCCGGGCTGCAGAATTACGCCGTCATCTTCAAGGACGCGATCTTTCGCGCGGCCCTGATCAATACGCTGCTCCTGACCGTCATTCCTGTGCTGCTATCGATGCTGATCGGTCTGCTCCTGGCGCTGCTGCTCGACCGCAAGGTCTTCGGCCGGGGCCTGTTGCGCACGCTGATCGTCAGCCCGTTTCTTGTCATGCCGGCCGCCGCCGCCCTGGTGTGGAAGTTCACCCTGCTCGATACGCAGTTCGGGCTGCTCAACTACGTGCTGAGCCCGTTCGGCGTTCACCATACAGATTGGATAAACAACTATCCCAAGGAAACAATCATTACGGTGCTCACCTGGCAGTGGACACCGTTCATGGTGCTCATCCTGCTGGCCGGGCTGCAGAGCCAGCCCGGCGATGTCCTTGAGGCGGCGAAGGTCGACGGCGCTGGAGCATGGCAGATCTTCCGGTCGATGACCCTGCCGCACCTTCGCCAGTACATGGAGCTCGGTATAGTCCTTGGCTCCATTTACGTCGTGCAGGCTTTCGACGCGATCTTCATGATCACATCTGGTGGCCCAGGCCAGCAGACCACGAACGTACCGTACTACCTCTACGAAGCGGCCTTCCGCGGCTTCGATATCGGGCGTGCATCAGCCATGGGAGTGGTCGTTGTCGCGGCCACCATCATCATTGCGACGTTCGCCCTACGCACGATCTCCGGACTGTTCAGCGAGCAGGGGATGGAGGGGCGGATGTGAGCGCTCCAACCTTGACGCGCCCGGTACGGCCGGAAGGCACGGGCGGGAGCGCGTCACGCAGACGGAGGATGCGCCGAAATATTAACAGTGGCCTGCTCAGTCTGCTCACTTGGCTCGTCGTCCTGCTTTTCTTCTTCCCGGTGGTTTGGATGGCGCTCACCGGCCTCAAACAGGAGTCGCAGGCGGCCACGACCCCACCACATTTCCTGTTCGGCCCGACCCTCACGCAATACCAGTCGGCCATCAGCAAGGCCGGCTCTTACCTGGCTCACTCCCTAACCATCACCCTGGTGTCCACGGTGTTGGTGCTCGCCCTCGCGCTGCCCGCCGCTTATGCACTTTCCATCGCGCCCGTTCGCAAGTGGCGGGATGTGCTTTTCTTCTTCATCTCAACGAAGATGCTGCCCATAGCGGGGGCAATCATCCCGATATACGTCATCGCACGGGATCTGCACTTGCTCGACACCCTCATCGTGCTGATCATCTTCTACACGTCGATGAACCTGCCCATCGCGGTGTGGATGCTCAGGTCGTTCCTGCTTGAGATCCCGATGGGGATCCTCGAGGCCTCCCACGTGGACGGTGCGTCGTTCCGCAGGCAGCTACGTTCGGTGATCATGCCGCTGATCGCTCCGGGGATTGCCGCCACGGCGCTGATTTGCTTCATCTTCGCCTGGAACGAGTTCTTCCTCGCGGTGAACCTGACGACCCAGAACGCCGCGACCGTCCCGGTCTATCTCGTGAGCTTCCAGACAGGAGAGGGCCAGTTCTGGGCACACCTCTGTGCCGGGGCCACGCTGGCCTGTTTGCCTGTGCTCATTGCCGGCTGGGCCGCGCAGGACAAGCTCGTGCGCGGGCTCACCATGGGAGCGGTCAAGTAAAGGAGGCTGGCCCAGAGCATGACCGTCAGGCACGCGTGAGGAAGGGAGAGGCAGTCAGCGTGAGAGCCGTCGTGATCAGCTCGCCCGGAGTCGTCCAGGTTTCGACCATCGACGACCCGGTACCCGGGCCGCGCGAGGTCGTCGTGGCCGTGTCGGCGTGCGGCCTGTGCGGGACAGACCTGCACATCCTCGAGGGCGAGTTCGCGCCATCGCTGCCCATAGTTCCAGGGCACGAGTTTGCCGGTGTCGTCGCTGCGGTCGGATCGGCGGTCGAAGAGCTTGCGGTTGGTGCGCGGGTCGCGGTGGACCCTTCCCTGTACTGTAACGAATGCCACTACTGTCGCATTGGGCGCAACAATCTGTGCGAGCGGTGGGCGGCGATCGGCGTGAGCGCCGCAGGCGGAGCCGCCGAATATGCAGTCGCCCCGGTCGCCAACTGCGTGCCCCTTCCCGATCACATCCGCCTGGTGGATGCCGCGCTTATCGAACCGCTCTCTTGCGCGGTTCGCGGATACGACGTGCTGATGTCGCAGCTCGGATCGCACATTCTTATCTACGGATCCGGAACCATGGGCCTGCTGATGCTCGAGCTGGCCAAGCGTTCGGGGGCCGCGTCAGTAGATGTCGTCGACCTCAACCCTGAGCGGCTCGCCACGGCCATGCTCCTCGGCTGTACGGCGACTGCCGACAGCGCAGACGAACTCGACCGCCCGCACGGCTGGGAGATCGTCATCGATGCGACCGGCAACCAGGCGGCCATCCAGGACGGCATCGGCCGAGTGCGGCCGGGCGGAACGTTCCTCCAGTTCGGCGTCTCGTCGTCGGCCGCACGAGTAACCATAGATCCGTATCGGATCTACAACCAAGAGATCACAATCACCGGCTCAATGGCGGTGCTGCACAGCTTCGAGCGCGCCGCCGAGCTCTTCGCCGCTGGCCTGCTCAACCCCGACATCCTCATCAGCCACCGCCTGCCGCTTGAGCAGTACGCCGACGCCATCGAGATGTTCCGTACTGGTCACGGCCGTAAGACCCAGGTCCTGCCCAGCGATGGAGAACTCCCCTGAAGATCGTCCCGACGCATTCTCAGCCGTAGTTCCAGCTAGCTATAATCAGGCGACGGTGAGGTCAAGACCGCCGACTTCGGCCAACAAATCCGGGCCGCGTTCCTCGGCGCGATCGACAAACGCTAGCGTCGCTTCGGTGCCGTTGAGCACCGCGGTCCGTGGACACAACCCGCCGTCGGCGAGGCCCTCCACCACACGTTCACGGAACCGCGCACTGCCGCACATCACCCCGCCGGACAGCCCTACGGCGGGGAAGCTGCCGAGCCCAAGCAGGGACACCGCGAGCAGCGCCGCCTGGCTCAGCGCCTCGGCCTCGGTTCCCACTATCGCCGTGGCCACCGCGTCCCCCTCCGCGGCGGCCGCGAGGACCTCCGCGGCGAACCTCGCGACCTCGAACCGGGCCCGCTCGAGCTCGGCCAGCCAGCGGCCGAGCGCCGGCGTCGAACGCCCATAGAACGCCTCCGCCCTGGCCAGCAGGGTGGTCGCCGGGCCCAGGCCATCGACTGCCCTCGTCCCGGCACGCAGGCCCTCCCGGGCCAGGCTATAGGCACTTCCCTGATCGCTGAGGATGTGCTCGTGGCCGCCCAGCTTCAGGAGGCGGCCGGATCGACCGCGGCCGATCACGGCACTGCCGGTGCCGCTGTTGATGATCACTCCGCACCCCGCCACGTGATCGGACCAGAGGAGCGGCACCACATCGTTAACCAGGAGGACCCGTCCAGTGCACCCCGATCCGGCAATGACGCGCACCAGCGGCGCGGGTGGTGGCGCCTCCGCAGCCACCGGGTACGAAGACGAAGCAATACATCCTCGCATCGCAGCGGCACCCGCCAGCTCGGCTCGAACTCCCCCAAGGATGTGGCGAAGGTGCTGGATGGCTTGCCCCTGACCCACCGTGGCGATTGCGCACGAGGGCTCTTCCCACGTCCGCTCGCTGCCGTCGGCCCGGCGGGTACGCACCAAGGTGTGCGAACCACCCGCATCCAGGCCATATGCGGGCCTAGCGGAGGTCGTCATGGGGACACCCTATGACTGCGGACGAGCGTCCTCCCTGCTCATTGTTTCGCAGGCAGGTCACCGCAAGTAGAAGGTCCGTTGGCGCGAAGTACGACGATCCTGTCGAAAGAGCACGCCCTACCAGGTAACTGTTCCGGGTGACCGGCACGTCCACCCCCTAAACGCCGCCGCGGTACCCGCGAGCGGCGAGCACCGCTCCTAGGTGCCAGGACGCTCGGCACCGGCGTGCTCTGCCGCAACGCGAGCATCGGCCGTTTGACAGACATTTAGCCTGATGGCTAATATTTCTGCCGTGAACGAATCCGTTTCATCCGTCGCGTACTACCGGGTCAAGCCGGGCAATATGGACGCGTTCCTCGATGTGATCGATCGGCACACGGCGACGATGCGAGACCTCGACCTCATCACCGTGCGTGAGGTCGAGATATTCGTCGGTGAAGAGCGCGCCACCAAAGGCCCGCTGGTCATCGAGATCTTCGACTGGGCGGACGCCAGCGCGTCTACCCGGGCGCACACCCACCCTCGGGTCAGCGAGGTCTGGGAGGCGATGGGTCCGCTCTGCGAAGAGCGCGCCGGGCGGCCTCCGTTCGAATTCGCGAACCTCCGCCGACTCGATCACGGGTGAGCCCGGAAAAGGACCACTCAAAGCGTCAGCGTGGGCTCCGCGAACTCGATGAGATCGACTCGGTGTTCGCGGCGCTCGCCCATCACACCCGTCGCCACATACTCCAGGTGCTCGCGGCCCGAGGTGGGGAGCTGACTGCCGGGGACCTGAGCGCACGGTTTTCGCATTCGTGGCCGACCACGACCCGTCATCTGGGCGTCCTGCTCGACGCTGGCCTGGTAACGGCCGAGCCGGTGGGGAGAGAGCGCCATTACCGTATCGCGCAACAGCACCTCGGCGACATGCTAGCGCTATGGCTCGGGAGTGTGGGCTTCGGCCTGCACTCACTGGAGGCCGACCCGGTGCACGGGGCGGATCCGCTGAGGCAACACCGGCATCGGGGCACCTCATGGGCGCCCTGATTCCTCGTGCGAACTACGCCGCGCTCTACCACTGCACATACCTCAACCAGGCGGCCCTCGGGTTGGTTCCGACCCAGGCCGTCGACGCCATGGTCGCGTTCCTGCGGGACGTGGCCCAGCACGGGAACCTTCGGCTCTCCGATGATCAGGAGGCTCGAATCCTCGATGATCTTCGAGTGGCGGCCGCCGAGTTCCTCGATGCGCCAGAGATCTCGATCGCCATCACCGCGGGCGCGAGCGAGGCGCTGGGCCAGGTCGCTGCGGCGCTGGGATCGCTGGACGGCTCGGTGGTGCTGGTCTCGTCCGACTTCCCGAGCGTGACCTATCCGTGGCTCGCGGAACGCGAACGCCTGGGCACTCCCATCGCCTGGGTCGACGACAGGCCGGAAACGGACCTCACCGAAGAGCTCGTCCGCGCCATCGGCGAGAGCACCAAGGCGGTCTGCTTCAGCGCCGTGCAGTTCGGTACGGGAAGCTCCGTCCACGTCGCTGCCGTAACGGCCAGGGCCAAGGACGTCGGCTGTCGCGTCATCGTCGATGCCACGCAGTTGGCGGGCGCTGGTCCTGTCAGCGTGCGCCACTGGTCGGCGGACGCTGTCGTGTGCAGCGGATACAAGTGGTTGTCCTCGCACGGCGGTGTGGCGCTCCTCGCGCTGTCTCCAGACCTCCTCTCGGTGACCCCGCGACTCGTCGGATGGAAGGGCACCGCGGAGCCGTTCGCCTTCGAGCCCACGACACTGCCACTCGCTCCAGGCGCTCGACGGTTCGAGATGTCGACCATCGCCTACTCCTCGGCTGTCGGGTTGCTGACGTCGATCCGCCTGCTCCGCACCGCCGGGGCCGGGCCCATCGCGCGTCACGCTCGCGGACTGGCGACCGAATTGATCGACCGCGTTGAACCCCTTGGATGGGCGCCCTTCCGCTCACTCTCCGATCCGTCCTCATGCGATCACATCGTCGCGTTGCGGCACGCCCTCGCCGATGTCCCGCGCGTACAAGGCGCCCTCGCCACGGAGCGCGGGATAATCTGCAGCAGCCGGGGCGGCAATCTCCGCGTGTCGCTCCATCTCTACAACGACGAGAGCGACGTGGACGCGCTGGTCGATGCCCTCGAGACCCTCACCGTCGACTCGACCGGCTGATCTCCCCCCACGGGATCGTTGCGTTCCAGTCACCAACCATCCGTCCAGCAAGCTTAGGTGGTCGTGGGCCTGCGTTGTATCTGTGGCTCGTTCCTTTGTGGTGCCAGGAAGCGCAGCCGTTCAGGATCAAGCTCGCCGACCCTCATCGTCGACCTTATCCACGGTGCCCCAGCCCAGGCCCAGCAGTTCGTCACGCCGGCTCCGGCGTTGGACTCCGACGTGGATGTTGTGATACCCGCCGGGACGGTCAGGGCTGGGACCGCAGGAACTTCCAGGGAGGTCGCAGGCTTCAATTCGGATCCGCACACCTTCATTATGTGTCTGCGCGGCGCACAGAATGTGTCTGCGCGGCGCACAGATCGTTTGCCTGACAGCGGCGAGCCGGGCATTGGAGCCCGGGCAGAGCGCGCCCGAACGGCATGTCTGCCGCGGCATGGGTCAGTGGGGGAGCCCGTATTGGCGGCGGAGAATGGCATCGTATGCGCGGCCGGGCAGGAGGCGATTCATCGCGACCACACTTTTGGCGAGTGGGTTGATCAGGTAGCGGGTGCGCGGCCGC
>WNGE01000401.1_pt1 | contig 83968 bp, 76 predicted proteins | sample 5400651 | NCBI WGS metagenome assembly WNGE01 (sample SAMN13153370, study PRJNA577476) | soil metagenome | isolation source: 60 cm soil or saprolite under grassland replicate 2 | place: USA:California | collected 2016-06-15 | reverse complement strand
CGTGGTCCTGGCGGTACAGGATGTGGCCGGCCTCCTCGTTCATCTGCGAGCGGCCGGGCAGGTTGTCGAACCCGTCGAGGTTGGTCACCAGCTGGTCGAGCAGCGCGAGGGACTCCTCCGGCTGGTCGAGCTCCCGGTAGACCAGCGACAACAGGTACCGGCAGCGGTCGGCGGCGTCCTGCGCCTCGAGGCGCTCCAACGCCGGCAGGGCCTCCTCGGCCGCCTCCGCCGCTTCCAGCACCTGCCCCGCCGCGTGGTACGCGGTGGCGAGGTCGAACCGGGCGAACGTGGCCGCCGCGTCGTTGCCCTCGGCGACGAACCCGGCAACCGCCTCGACCAGCGGCTCCACCGCCTCGCCCGGCTCCCCGGCGGCGAGCAGCGCCCGCCCCCGCCCGAGCTGGGCGGCGAGCACCACGTCCGGCTCGGTGGAGCGCGCCAGCACCGACGCGAACGCGCCGGCCGCCCCCGCGTGGTCGGCCAGGTCGGCGAGCGCGTGGGCGTGCAGCAGGTAGGCCAGCGCCGCCGCGGGCGGGTCACCGGCCGCCGCGAACCGATCCCGCGCGTGCTGCGCCGCCTCCGCCGCCTGCGGGGTGCGCCCGAGGGTCAGGAGGAACTGGGCCCGTCGCATCGCCACCTCGGCGTCCAGGAGCGGATCGTCGGACGCGACCTCCGCCAGGTGCACCGACGCCCGCTCGACCGCCTCGAACGCGGTGATGGGCCGCTGACCCAGGCCCAACGCGTGGGACAGGCGTAGCTCGGCACCCACCCGCCGCTCCGGCTCGCCGTGCTCGACCAGGTACCGGGTGGCCTCCTCGACCATCGGCAGACCCTGCTCGGCCCGGTCGGTGCCGCAGAGCAGCGTGCCCAGCCGGCTAAGCGTGACCTGCCGGCGGATCTCGTCGCCCGCGGCCCGGTATCCGTCGGCCGCCTCCCGCCAGGCCGCTTCGGCGTCGGCGTGCCGGTCGTCGGCGGTGGCCCGCAGGCCGCGCGCGTCGGCGCGGCGGGCCGCGAGCAGCGGCGGCAGCGAGTCGGCCGGGTGCCGGCGGTCGAAGTGCCGCCAGGCCACCTCCGCCTGGGCCGTGCGATGCTCGCGGAACAGCCGCTCGGCGAGGTCGAGCAGCGCCGCCGGGTCGTCGGGGAGGTCGGTTTCCGCCGGTGCCGGCGCCGACGGCCGGGTCGCGAGCGCCCGGCGCCGCTGGTCCACAGCGGACAGTGGCAGGTATTCGACGATCGGCTCGGCGGACAGCCAGCGCCCGACCCGCTCGCCCTGGTGCGGGGTGTCGTTGCGGGCGTCGAAGCGGGCGCCCAGCTCGCGGGCCTGCGCGGCGAGGGTCGCGGCCAGCTCGGGCACGGTCAGCTCCGCGGCCGCCCGGTCACCGGCCGCCGGGCGGTGCACCGTCAGCTCGTCGTGCCCCGACGCGGCGACGCCGCTCAGCACGCGCGCCGCGGCGGCGGCGAAGCGCATGCTCGCCCACGGCGAGGGCGAGCGGTCCAGCCAGCCCAGGTGCCGCTGCACCAGCTCCAGGCCGCGCGCCTGGTTGCCGGTGTAGGCGCAGAACATGAGGTGCTCGGCGATGCCGGCCAGGTCGGCGACGTTGCCGCGCAAGGCCCGGTAGGCCCGGCGGTGGGCGGCCGCCGCCTCGGTCAGCCGGCCGGTGCGCAGGTAGGGCAGCAGCAGGTCGGTCAGGATGCCCTGCGGCTGCTCGGAGCAGCTCAGCTGGCGGGTCAGCACCGGCTCGGCCAACTCCACGGCCTCCTCGTCGCGCCCCCGCTCGACCAGGTGCGACACCTTCGCGCCCGGGTCGCAGCCGATGCAGTCGGAGTTCTCGTCGCGGGGCGCGGCGCACCACCGGGCGTACCACTCCTCGGCGGCCGCCGCGTCCCCGATGTGGTGGGCGATGCCCCAGCGCTGCCGGTACACCGCGTGCAGGCTGTGCCCGCCGGCCCGGTAGCGCCGCTCCATGTCGTCGACGACCGCGTACGTGCGGTGCAGCGGCACCTCGGGAAACGACGGCAGCGCGCTGGCCATGTACTTGAAGTGCCACAGCAGCAGCCGCTCGTCCTCCCGGGTGCGCTGACCCGGATCGCGGTCGTACTCGTTGAGGCACCAGGAGAACGTGACGAACGCCTTCGCCGGCTCACCGCCGTGGTTGTAGGCGGTCGTGCCGAGCATCCGCGCCGCGAAGCGCAGCTTGTCGGCGCCGGACGCGTCGGCGTGCTGGACGATCTGCTCGACCAGCGCGATCTGGGCCGACCCGAACGGCATGTCGTACGCCTCGGCCAGCAGCCGCCACAGTTCGTCTTCCGAATAGGCGCTCATGACGGCACTCCGCTTCGCTCCGTGCCGCCATGAGGCTCCATCGCGCTGAGCCATTTGATTCGCTCGCTGCGCTCGCTCACGATGGCGGCACCGCCAGGTTGAGCAGGCCGAGGAACGAGCTGTTGAGCAGCGCGGCGTCGGCCGGCCGGATCGGGTGGTATCCGAGCAGCAGCGCCTGCCCGTAGAGCGCCTGGACGGCGAGCCGCACCACCTCCGGGTCGTCGAGCGACGTGACCCGGCGCACGAGAGGGTTGCGGTGGTTGAGCACCAGCTGCGGGCGCTCGTCGGCGGCCGTGTCGGCGAGCGCGTCGAGCACCCCGGCCCACACGTCGTCAACCCGCTCCCGGGTGGCGCGCAGCTCGGCCGCGAACGCCGCGGCGCGGTTGGCCAGGTAGAGCGCGGGCAGGGCGGCCGGCTCGTAGGCGCGCAGCACGACCTCGCAGCCGAGCCGGTCGAGCGCCCGCTGCGCCTGGGCGAGCATCGGCCGCAGGCCCAGCTCGACCGCCGGGTCCAGCACGTCGAACCGGGTGGTCAGGTCGCTGGGCTCGAGCCGCTCGATGAGCACGCCGCGCTCGACGGCGGGCAACCGCTCGATGATCTGCGACTCGTAGATGTACCCGCCGTTGACCAGCGGCAGCTCCTGCGCGGCCGCCACCGAGGCGAGCTGGCGGAACTCGTCGACCTTCGCCGAGTACCGGACGAGCCCGTAGCGCTCCCGGAACTCGGCCAGGGTCATCCGCCCGACGTTGGTCTCCACCGGCCACCACCGCTCGACCAGCCGCAGCATGTCGTCGTCGTGCAGGGCCAGGGCCTTGACCCCGAGGCTGTGGATCTGCAGGAACTCGGCCAGCCGCCGGGGGTCGCTGTCGGCCAGGTTGACCAGCCAGTCGCGCAGCTGCTCGCCCAGCGCCTCCCGGGTCGACTCCAGCAGCGCGTCGTCGTAGAGCGCCTCCCGGCTCGCGGTCGGCTTCAGCTCGCTGGCGTCGACCACGCAGCGCGCGAAGAACGCCCACTCCGGCAGGAGCCCTTCGGCGCCCTCGGCCAGCAGCATCCGCTTGAGGTAGACCCGGTGGCCGGTGCGGGCGGCGGGGTTGGCCGGCTGGGGCAGCACGAATGCGACGCCGGCCAACCCGGCCTCCGCAACATCGAGATCGATCACGTCGATCGGGGTGAAACCAAAGACCTTCTGCGCGTACGCGATGAGCGTGGCCCGGCGTTCGGAGGTCTCCGCCCACGGCAGGGCGCCTTCGGTGACCGGGACCCACCCGTCCGGCATGGCGACGCCGACCTCGCACGGCAGCAGCGACCCGTAGAGCCCGGCCAGCTCGACCACCGTCGCCCCGGTCAGCCACTGCTCGCTGCCGCGCCGGGGGGCGAGCGTGACGGTGGTGCCCACCTCGACGCGCCCGTGCTCGGCCGGCTCCAGGGAGTAACGGCCGTCGGCGTAGCCGGTCCAGCGCACGGCGGGCGCACCGGCGGCCCGCGTGTCGACGCGGATCTCGTCAGCCACGAGGAAGCAGGAGAGCAGTCCGATGCCGAACTGGCCGAGGAACTCGTGCCGGGCGAACCCCAGGTCGTCGCGCTTGGAGCTGCGACCGATGGTCGCGAGCAGCTCGTGCACCTGCGCCTCCGTCAACCCGATGCCGGTGTCGCTGACCCGCAGCGTGCCGTCGCCGGTCACCTCGGGCGGCTCGAACAGGACCCGGCCCGGCGCGTCGGGCTCGCCGGCCCGGCGCGCGGTGATGGCGTCCACCGCGTTCTGCAGCAGCTCCCGCACATATACCCGAGGGCTGGCGTAGAGGTGGTGGCTGAGCAGGTCGACAACTCCACGAAGGTCGACCTGGAACGTCCGGTTCACGTGTCGGTGCTCCCGATCGGTTGCGTCGAGGGCTCACCGTACCGGTGCGTGGCGATCGATGGCCCCCCGGTTTCGGTCATGTTGCCGTCGATTCGGCGGCTCAGCCGGCGGGCGCACAGCGCGGCGAGCCCGGCGCCGGCCGCGTTGAGGATGATGTCGTCGAAGTCGGCGATCCGGCCGATGTCGAGGATGTACTGAGATGTCTCCAGGATCGCGGAGGCCACCGCGGCGATCGCGAGGACGGCCAGCGGCCGGATCCGCCAGCGCACCGGGGCGAGGAAGCCGAACGCGGCGAACACGAGCAGGTTGCCGCCGACCTGCATGACGGCGTTGGCCGCGCCGTGGCCGAAGTCGGCGCGCAGCCCGTCGAGCGGCGTTACGATCTTGCTCGGACCCGGGTTGGGCGTCATGATCATCCATAGCCACGGCAGAGTGCCGGCGACAATCCCGACCTCGGCGATCGAGTGGCGCCAGGCGGTGTGGCGGGGCACGCCGTGCCGGATGCGGCCGGCGGCCAGAGCGAGGGCAATGCCGGCCGCGAGGAGCAGGCCCGCGCCGGAAACGACGAGAACCGCGGCCCACAGGCGCCAGACCTCTGTCACCAACGCAGCGTAACCGCGGCTCGGCACTGGTAGAACTGCCCGATCGGGGTGGCGCGCCGGCCGGCACGGCGATTCCGTACCAAGATCTCACGAGGCTAGGGTCGGGGACATGTCGGACAAGCGGCGACTGGACCGGGCAACCCGGTTGGCGCTGGCCCGCGACTCGCTCGACGGGCTGTCGGTGGGTGACGCGCTCGGCAGGGCGTACTTCGCGTCCGCGCGGCACCTCGACGACCTGGCCGCCGAGCACACTCCGGCCACCCCCTGGCCGTGGACCGACGACACGGAGATGGCGTCCTCGATCGTCGCCGAGCTGGCCGACCTGGACCCGTCCGGCGCCATCGACCAGGACCGGCTCGCGCGGGCGTTCGCCGGGCGGTGCCAGCCCGAGCGCGGGTACGGGCCGGGCGCGGTCATCCTGCTGCAACGCATCCGCGACGGGGCGGACTGGCGCACCGAGTCGCAGGCGATGTTCGGTGGCCAGGGCTCGCTGGGCAACGGCGGCGCGATGCGGGTGGCCCCGCTGGGGGCGTACTTCGCCGACGACCCGGCCGTCGCCGCGCGGGAGGCAGCCCGGACGGCCGAGGTGACCCACCTGCACATCGAGGGGATCGCCGGTGCCGTGGCGGTCGCGGTGGCCGCCGCGTACGCGGCCGGCGGGCGGCTGGCCGGCCGGCGGCCGGAGGCGCTGGAGCTGCTGAACGCGGTGTTCGCGGCGGTCCCCGACTCGGCGGTCCGCGACGGTATCGGTCGCGCCCGCGGGCTCCTCGGCTGCCAGGTCGCCGAGGCCGCGGCCGAGCTGGGCACCGGCGCGCAGATCATCGCGCCGGACACCGTGCCGTTCACGCTCTGGGCGGCCGCCACCTACCTGCACGACTACCCGGCCGGCATCGTGGCGTGCGTGACCGCCCGGGGCGACACGGACACGACGGCCGCGATCGTGGGCGGCATCGTGGCCGGGCACACGGGCGTCGAGGGCGAGCGCGACGATGTCACCGGCATACCGATGCCCTGGCTCGCGGCGCGGGAGCGGCTCCCCTCCTGGCTGCCGCTGCCGCCCTGAAATTCTCCTCGTGCATGTCGGATCTGTTAACGAGGGTGTGTCTTCTCCTTACAGAACTCGACCTATTCGAACACGCGCGGTTGGCCGTGTGGGCGTAATCCTGGTTCCTCGGTCGTAACCGGGCAGGCGCGCGCCTCTATGTCGAAGCCACCGGCGGGTGCCAGGATGGATTGTCGGCGACCGCACCGAACTCCAACCAGGGCGGAGAGTCGACACTCGCGTACCACCAGGCGCTGCTCAGCCTGGTCGCGAGCGGGCTGGTCAAGCTGCCGGAGCCGGTCGCGGTGGAGACCGGCCCGCCGATGAGGGCCGCCAGGTCGGTCGTGACGAGCAGCCGCACCCGCACGACGACGGAGGGTCCCACCGATGCACATTGAGGGCGAGCTGTTCACCCGGGCACCGGAGAATCCGATGCTCTGTGCCCGCGACTGGCCGTACTCGATGAACAGCGTGTTCAACCCGGGCGCCGCACTCCACAACGGCGAAACGGTCCTGGTCTGCCGGGTCGAGGACCGGCGCGGCATCTCGCACCTGACCGTGGCCCGCAGCGGCGACGGGCGGACCGACTGGCGGATCGACCCGAAGCCGCTGATCGCTGACGACCCGACCGACCCCACGTCGGTCTGGGGCGCGGAGGACGCCCGGATCACCTACCTCGAGGAGCTGGGCGGGTACGTCATCGCCTACACCGCGTACGGCCCCGGTGGGCCGTGCGTGGCCCTGGCCATCACCAAGGACTTCAACAGCGTCGAGCCGTTCGGCGTGGTCATGCCGCCCGAGGACAAGAACGCCTCGCTGTTCCCGCGGCGCGTCCGCGACGACTTCGTGCTGTGCCACCGGCCGGTCTCGGCGATCAACGCGCGGGCCGACGTGTGGCTGTCCCGCTCCCGCGACCTGCGTTCGTGGACCACGCCGGAGCCCGTCATGCAGGCCCGGCCCGGCGCATGGTGGGACGCCGCCCGCATCGGCATGGGGCCACCGCCGATCGAGACGCCGGCCGGCTGGCTCGTCGTTTACCACGGTGTGAAGCAGATGGTCGCCACCTCGATCTACCGGGTGGGCCTGGTGCTGCTCGACCTCGACAACCCGACGACGGTGCTGCGCCGCACGCCCAACTGGGTGCTCGGGGTGGACGCCGACTACGAGCGCGTCGGCGACGTGCCCAATGTGGTCTTCCCGACCGGCCTGGTGCACGAGCCGGGCACCGACGAGCTGCGGCTCTACTACGGGGCGGCGGACAGTTGCGTCGCGATGGCCAGCGCCAACCTGACCGAGGTGCTCGACTACCTGCTCGCCCTGCCCCCCGAGCCTGCCTCCCCTTGATCGTCCTCAGGCGCCCAGCTTGCCGGGCTCGGTGCCCTTCGCGATCGGGGCCCGGACCAGGTTGCCCCACTCCGTCCACGAACCGTCGTAGTTGCGCACCTGCGGGTACCCGAGCAGGTAGGTCAGCACGAACCAGGTGTGCGACGAGCGCTCGCCGATCCGGCAGTACGCGATGATGTCGTCGCCGGGCGACAGGCCCAGCTCGTCGGCGTAGATGCGGCGCAGCGCGTCGGCCGACTTGAACGAGCCGTCCTCGTCGGCGGCCTGCTTCCACGGCTTGCTGAGCGCGCCCGGAATGTGCCCGCCGCGCAGCGCGCCCTCCTGCGGATAGTCCGGCATGTGCAGCAGCTCACCGGTGTACTCGCCGGGCGAGCGCACGTCGACCAGCGGTCGGCCCGCCGTGATGTGCGCAAGCACCTGCTCGCGGAAGGCCCGGATCGGCGCGTCGTCGCGCTGCACCGCCGGGTACTCGGACGGGGTGCGCGCCGGGACGTCCCTGACGAGCTTGCGACCCTCGTTGATCCACTTCGTCCGGCCGCCGTCGAGCAGCCGCACGTCGGGGTGGCCGAACAGCGAGAAGACCCACAGGGCGTACGCCGCCCACCAGTTGAAGTTGTCGCCGTAGAAGACGATCGTGTCGTCGCGCCGGATGCCCTTCGCCGAGCACAGCCGGGCGAAGCCCTCCGCGTCCAGGTAGTCGCGAGTGGTCTGGTCGTTGAGCTCGGTGAACCAGTCGACCTTGACCGCGCCCGGGATGTGCCCGGTTTCGTAGAGCAGGACGTCCTCGTCGGACTCCACCACCACGACATTGGCGTCATCGAGGTGCTGGGCCAGCCAGGATGTGGTTACCAGCCGCTCCGGATGCGCATACTCCTGCAGTTCCGGCGCGGGATCATTGGATACAGCCATGCCTCCACGCTACTCACTCCACGGGCCCAGGTTGGGGCGCTTGGCCACCACGAGGTCGCCGGACGAGCGGCCGGTGATCCGGCGCTTCACCCAGGGTGCGAGGTGCCGGGCGGCCCACCGGGCGTCGGCGACCCGGGCCGAGGGCCACGACCGCCGCACCGACGCCGGCGGCACCGCCAGCCAGACTGGGTCCGGCGCCACCCCGAGGGCCGTCAGGACGTGCGCGGCGACCCGGTGGTGCCCGGCGGTCGACAGGTGCAGCCGGTCCTCGCTCCACATCGCGGTGTTCAGCGCTAGCTCGGCGTCGGCGGACAGCTCGACCAGGCGGGCGCCCTGCCGCGCGGCGACCACGGCGATCGCGTCGTTGAGGAACTCGGTACGCGGCCGGATGATCCGCCCGGCCGGCAGCCGCACGGACAGGTCCACGAACCGGAACACGAGCACGTCGGCGCCGGCGCCGCGCAGGGTCGCGATCACCTCTTCGAAGCGGGCCATCAGCGCCGGGCCGTCGAAGGTGCGGCGCAGCGCGTCGTTGCCACCCGCGGCGAAGCTGACCAGGTCGGGCTTCATGGCCAGGGTCCGCGGCAGCTGCTCCTCGGCCACGCCGCCAAAGAGCCGCCCGCGTACCGCGAGGTTGGCGTACCGGAACTCGCCGCCGGCCGCCACGGCGTCCACGGCGAGGCGGGACGCGACCAGGTCGGCCCAGCCGCGGTAACCCTTGCCGCTCGGGTCCGGATCGTCCAGGCCCTCGGTGAAGCTGTCCCCTACCGCTACGAAGCTGTGCCATCCCACACCGGCATCTTGGCAGCCGGGCGGACCCGGCCGCCAAGAGTTGTGGCGGGACTGACAGCGGCCCCGGCGCACCCCGGTGGTGTCGAAAGTCCGTTTCGTGACGCGAGTCCGGGACGTAGCCTGCGGGGCATGCTGCTGCGCTTGTCCACGCTGTTCGTCCGCACGCTGCGCGAGGACCCGGCCGAGGCGGAGGTGCCCAGCCACCGGCTGCTCGTGCGCGCCGGTTACATCCGCCGGGTGGCGCCGGGTGGATACGCGTGGCTGCCGCTGGGCAAGCTGGTGCTCGACCGGGTGGCGGCGCTGGTCCGCGCGGAAATGGCGGCGATCGGCGCGCAGGAGGTGGCGCTGCCGTCGCTGCTGCCCCGGGAGCCTTACGAGACGAGCGGCCGGTGGCGCGAGTACGGCGACGACATGTTCCGGCTGCGCGACCGGCGCGGCGCCGAGTATCTGCTCGCGCCGACCCACGAGGAGCTGTTCACGCTGCTGGTGAAGGACCTCTATGCGTCCTATAAGGACTACCCGGTGATCCTCTACCAGGTGCAGGCGAAGTTCCGCGACGAGGCCCGCCCGCGCGCCGGCCTGCTACGCGCGCGCGAGTTCCTGATGAAGGACTCCTACTCGTTCGACCTCTCCGACGAGGGACTCGCCGCGTCCTACGCCGCGCACCGGGACGCCTACCGGCGCGTCTTCGACCGCCTGGAGTTGGACTACGCGATCGTCTCGGCCGTGTCGGGCGCGATGGGCGGCTCGGCCTCGGAGGAGTTCCTGGCCGTCTCGCCGGTCGGCGAGGACACCTTCGTGTCCTGCTCGACCTGCGGCTACGCGGCCAACGTGGAGGCGGTCACGACGCGGGTGGGCAGCGTCCACGGTGCGCCCGCCAGGCCGCTGGAGGTTTTCGACACTCCGGGTACGCCCACGATCGAGTCCCTCGTCTCGTTCGCCAACTCGGTCGCCGCCGGCGGCCGCACCGACTGGGCCGCGGCGGACACCCTGAAGAACGTGGTGCTGCGGGTCGACGACTCGATCGTGGTCGTGGGCGTGCCGGGCGATCGGGAGGTCGACCTCAAGCGCGTGTCGGCCGCGCTCTATCCGGCTGCCGTCTCCCTTTTCGACGACTTCGCCGCCCACCCCGACCTGGTCCGCGGCTACATCGGGCCGCAGGCCCTCGCGAAGCTCGGCATCCGTTACCTGGTCGATCCGCGGGTGGTGCCGGGGACGTCGTGGCTCACCGGCGCCAACGAGGCCGACCGGCACGCGATCAACGTGGTCTGTGGGCGGGACTTCACGCCGGACGGATACATCGAGGCCGCGTCCGTCCTGGACGGTGATCCCTGCCCGCGGTGCGAGGCCGGTGCGCTGGCGCTTCGGCGCGGCATCGAGCTGGGCCACATCTTCCAGCTGGGCCGCCGCTACGCCGACGCGTTCGGGCTCGACGCACTCGGCCCGGACGGCCAGCCGGTACGCGTGACGATGGGCTCCTACGGCATCGGGGTCTCCCGGGTGGTGGCGGCGATCGCCGAGCAGCACCACGACGAGCGCGGCCTGGCCTGGCCGGCGTCGGTCGCACCCTGCGCGGTGCATGTCGTGGCGACCGGTCCCGCGCAGCTCGACGCTGCTTCCGATCTCGCATCGGAGCTGGTCGCCCGCGGTGTCGACGTCCTGCTCGACGACCGTCCGGGACTGTCGGCCGGTGTGCGGTTCGCCGACGCCGAGCTGCTCGGCATGCCGACCGTCGTGGTCGTCGGCCGGCGCCTGGCGGACGGGTACGTGGAGGTGCGGTCCCGGGCCGCCGGCATCCGGGAGGATGTGCCGGTCGACCAGACTTCCGCGCTGATTAGCAGATAGGCGGGTGGGTAAAACTCCGGCATAAGTCCACCTGGAGCCGGAGGCCCGCATGCCGATGCAGACTGTTCGGGACGTGATGACGCCGCACGTCGTCACACTGCCCAGCGAGACAACCCTGGCCGAGGCCGCCCGCACCATGCGCGAGCGGGACATCGGCGACATCGTGGTGTCGGATGGATCGGGTCTGGCGGGTCTGGTGACCGACCGGGACATCGTGGTCCGTGCCGTGGCCGAGCGGTTCGATCCCGACAACACGACAATCGGCCAGATCGTCACACAGGACCTGATCAGCGTCCGTCAGGACGACACCGTGCAGTCGGCGGCGCTGCTGATGCGTGACCACGCCATCCGGCGGGTCCTGGTCTTCGACGACCAGGACAACCTGGTCGGAATCGTGTCGATCGGCGACCTCGCGGAGGAGATCGACCCGGAGTCGGTCCTCGGTGGGATCAGCAGGGCCGAGCCCAACAACTGAACGGACCTTCCTCGCCGATCCGCCGTTCTCGCCGATCTAGGAGTTATGGCCGCCAGATGTCCGCTTTGTCCGGCCATTATTCCTAGATCGACGCACTATGGGAGGGTGAGCGACATGCCGACCCGACTGGCTGAGATCGTCGACGAGTTCTCCACCGCACCGCGCGACGTGGTGCTGGAGATGCTGCTCGAATACGCCGACGTGATCCCCGTGCTCCCGCCCGAGCTGGCCGACCACGCCGGCATGGAGCAGGTGCCCGAGTGCCAGACGCCGTTCTTCCTGCGGGCCAGGGTCGAGCCCGACCGGCGCGTCGATCTCCAGTTCGACTGCCCGCCCGAGGCGCCCACGACCCGCGCCTTCGCCGGCATCCTCGCCGAGGGCCTGGAGGGCGCCACGGCCGACGAGGTGCTGGCCGTGCCGTCCAACATCTACCAGCGCATGGGCCTGGCCAACGTGATCAGCCCGCTGCGCGTGCGCGGCGGCAGCGCGATCCTCGCCCGTCTCCAGCGGCAGGTACGTGAGCAGGTCTGACGCATTGTTTCACGTGCAACGGTATGGGTATACGTCTATGCCTTCGCGAGGTCGGCGACGATCCGGGCGGTCGGCAGCTCGCCCAGCAACGCACCCGGCAGGGCGATCTTGCTGTGCCGCACCCCGCTACCGATGATCACGTAGGGCGTCTCGGCCACGCGGGCGTCGACGAAGATCGGCCACTGCGCCGGAAGCCCGATCGGGGTGATCCCGCCGTACTCCATCCCGGTCTCCGCCACCGCCGTGTCCATCGACGCGAAGCTGGCCTTCCGCACGTCGAGCAGCCGCCGCACCGCACCGTTGACGTCGGCCCGGGTGGTGGCGAGCACCACGCAGGCGGCGTACCGGACGGCACCCTCCCGCTTGCCCGCGACCACGACACAGTTCGCCGACACGTCGAGGCCCACGTCGTACGCCGCGCAGAACGCGGCCGTGTCGGCGAGGTCCGGATCGATCGGCGCGACGAGGACCCGATCAGGGTTTTCGGAAGGCCAGCCGGACAGCGCGGCGAGCACCGGCGGTGCCAGCAGGTCGGGGCGCTGGCGGGCCGGCTCGGTTTTGAGCGTGCCTATCACGCCGCCCATCCTGCCTGATTCGGTTGCGCACCGACGGGTACGCACCGGGTAGGAGTGAAGAACGGATCGAGCAACGGGCGACCGACCTCCTCCCGGAAGAGTGCGCGGTGGGCAGCGACGACCCGCACGCACAGGCCGAGGTGCTCCTGGAGGAGTCGGATATCCGCGAAGAGGACCCCGAGGCGGCGCCGGATTCGTTCCTCGAGCGCCGGACCTCGGAACAGACCCTCTAGTCCGCCCCGCTCCGCGGGCGCCGATTCGGTACCGTTTCGGGCCGGGCGCTGTAGTCCACGGGGAGGGGATGGGGTTATGGCAATGCCATTCAATGCGGCGGACGGCGTGGCCGACGAGTGGATCGACTCCTGGGCGGCGGGCGTGTCCGAGCGCGCCCGGGCGGCACAGGAGCTTTCCGAACGGGTCTCGATGCTGTCTGTGACGGCTTCCGGGCGCGAAGACATGGTGGCAGTGACGGTAGCCGGGTCCGGAGTCGTGACCGACCTGCGGCTAGATGAGCGGGTGCGGCAGTGGCCGGCCGACGAGATCGCCCGCCAGATCCTCACGGTCATGCGCCGGGCACAGGGCCTGCTGGCGTCCCGGGTGGCCGATATCGCAGAGGAGACCGTGGGCGCTGACTCGGACACCGGCCGCGCCGTTGTCAGCGGTTTCGCGAACCGGTTCCCGGAGCAGCCGGCCGACGACGAGGACCGCGTCCGTGACCGGTGAGCGTGTCGAGGTGACGGCGTCCGCACTCATTGGCCACGCGGCAGCGGTCGACCGGGTGGCGGACGCCGTCGACCAGAGGCGGGCGGCCGGCGCGCACGTCCAGCTCGGCCGGGAAGCATACGGTCAGCTCTGCCAGATGGTGCCGATGCTGCTCGATCCGATCCAGCAGATCGGCGTCGACGCGCTCGCCGGGGCAGTCGACGCCCTGCGCGAGTCCGCCGACACCCTGCGGACGGCCGCGCGCGAATACGACAGGGCCGACGGCGCGGCGGCGCAAAGGTTCGGTGTTGCGCCGTAGGGTCTTGCGGTGAGTTACTTCCCGGACTTCGTGCGGGCGCCCAACATCGCCGACAATCCCGACGCATACGAGCGTGAGAACCGGGCGATGGATCCGTCCGGCGCACTGTGGACAGCGCTGCGCGAAACCGCCAACTGGACCGACCGCACGATCGTGGATGTGGGCTGTGGCACCGGTTTCTGGCTCCCCCGCTACGCGGAGACGGCCGCGCGGGTGATCGGCGTGGAGCCCGATGCCGACCTGCGCACCCGGGCGCGCAGCACCGGGATCAGGGTGCTCAACGGGTCCGCCGAGCATCTGCCGTTGCCCGACGCCTCCGTCGACGTCATCCACGCCAGGTTCGCGTATTTCTTCCCGCCCGGCTGCGACGCCGGCCTGGACGAGGCTCTTCGGGTGCTGCGTCCGGGTGGGACGATCGTCGTCATCGACAACGACCTGCGTAACGGCAAATTCGCCGTCCTGTTGCGACAGTCGTCGTGGGCGGCGCCGCAGGGCACGGCCGACGTCACCGACGCGTGGTGGGCCGAGCGCGGCGCGCGGCGCCAGGAGGTGATGTCGTCGTGGTCGTGTGCGGACCCGGCCGCCCTGGAGGAGATCCTGCGCATCGAGTTCCCGCCGGCACTCGTGGATGCCTGGCTACACGAGCATCCGGGCCGGTCGTCACTCAGCTACGGGTATGTGCTTTTCGCCGTGAGCCGCTAGGTCGTCCGGAAGGATAGGCCGCGGCCAGTCCGGGTCGGGCGCGAAGCCACACCACGTGCCGTCGAACGGAAACACGCCCGCTTCGATCTCCTTGAGTATCCGCTCGCCCTCGGCCCGGATCTCCTGGGCCTTGTCGGCGGTCCAGAATCCCGGCTGGTCCGTCGACGCGGCGAAGTCCTCCTCGTCCTTCCACTGCCAGCACCGGTCCGGCGACACCACGATGTCGAGGTGGTGGTCGACGATGTCGATGCCCGTGCGCCAGCGTCGCGCGGGGCTTTCGAGGTTGACGTACCAACCGGTGAACCCGCCGTCCCGGAAGAACCACCACACCGAGTGCGCGGCGCCGGGCCGCAGATACATCAGCACGTCGGAGTCCAGCCAACGGCGTTTGACCAGTGTCCCCTTGGCGTAGTCGGCGACGGACTCACCGCGCAGCGTCCGGCCGGCGGCGTCCACCCGGTACGCGAAATCAGCACCCGCCGGAAGCCACAGCCGCAGGCCGTTGCCGTCGTCGGACAGCACCCGCGTCGCCTGCGCCCAACTGACGTTGTCGCCGCGGAAGTACCTGCGGACGACCGTCTGTCCGGGGTGAAAGGTCATGCGGGGACTCTACGGGGCGACTTCGTCGGTGGCCGGCCATAGCATCGCCTGCATGGCCTACGACTTCCAGGTAGTGATCGACTGCGCCAAGCCGCACACGCTCGCCGACTGGTGGGCGACGACCCTCGACTAGACCGTCGAGCCGTCAGACGAGGAGTTCATCCGCAGCATGATCGCCCAGGGCTACGCGACCCAGAACGACACGACCACCCACAACGGCACCCTGGTCTGGCGGGACGGCGCCGCCATCCGGCACCCGGACGGGCCGGCGCGCGGGCCACGGCGGCGCATACTGTTCCAGCGCGTGCCGGAGTCGAAGACCGTGAAGAACCGGGTCCACATCGACGTCTGGGTGGGCGCCGACAACGTCGAGGCGACCTATGCGCGGTTGACCGAGCGCGGGGCGACGTTCCTGCACCGGGGTCGGCAGGGGCCGCACACCTGGATCACGATGGCCGACCCGGAGGGTAACGAGTTCTGCATCTCCTGACCGGTGGCGCGGCCGCGCGAGGCCGGCGAGCCTCGGGATGATCTCCCACTCAACCGACTGGGAACGACCCTGGGGGAACGGGGCGGCGAGCGGGCGTCAAGATGGGGTTTGATCTGGGGGTACGACGTGCGGCGTACGGACAGGGCCGGTGGGCGCCCGGCGGCGGACGTCGCTATCTGGATCATGAGGGGAGCCGTCTGTGTGGCCGTTCAGCCGCCGACCGACTATCGACCCGGCACTGGGCGACGCTGGCGCGGCCCGGCTGCGGACCGCGCTCGAGGCCCGCAACTGGCGCGCAGCCAGTGAGCTCTTCGCCGCCGTCGACCACCCCGACGACCTGGCCTTCTACTACCGGCAGGCCGGGGAGATCAGCGGCGTGCAGGAGTGGATCCCGGAATGGGTCGCCGCCGAGCCCAAGTCGACCGTGCCGGTCCTCGTCGCCGCCCAGCGCTACATCGCATGGGCGTGGCAGGCGCGTTCGGCATACCGGGCCGAGCACGTCAGTCAGGAACAGTTCCGCATCTTCTTCCAACGCCTGCAGGTCGCCGAGGACCTGCTCCGGATGGCGGTCGACCTCGACAACGACGACCCGGCGCCATGGGCGTTCATGGTGACGACGGCCCGGGGACTCCAGCTCGGTGAGGGTGAGGCCAGGCGCCGGTTCGGCGAGGCGGTCATCCGGTACCGCTGGCACCAGGTCGCGCACATACAACTGCTCCAGCAGTTGTGCCCCAAGTGCGGCGGCTCGTTCGAGGCGATCCACGACCTGGCACAGCGGACCGTCTCCGAGATGCCCGACGGCTGCGGCCTGGGGGTCCTCGCGCCATACGCGCACATGGAGCACTGGATGGAGCTCGACACTGACGAGTACTCCTACCTGCGGCAACCCGTCGTGGTCGCCGACCTCAACGCCGCCGCCGACCGCTCGGTGCGGCATCCCGGCTACGAGCGGCGGCCGGGCTGGCCGCTCATCCACAACATGTTCGCGTGGGCCTTCCTCCGCGCCGAGGACTGGCGGGCCGCGGCCGGGCAGTTCGACGCGGTCGGCGATCTGGTGACCGAGTGGCCGTGGGAGTACCCGAGCACCGACTCGGTGACCGAGTTCGTGTCCGCCGGCAGAGCGGCCCGCCGGCGCGCGCAGGCCGCGTAGTGCCTATTGCCCTCGTCGACTGGCTATCGTCACCGTGTGGTGACGATCGAGGAGATTGAGGGCGATCGCTGGCCGGAACCGGAGGGCGATCTGAGCTTCCTGGTCACCCGGTGCCTTGCGCTGCGGCGGAAGCCGCTGGCGGAGTTCACCGTTGAGGACCTGCGCATCATGCTCGGCCAGCAGATCGGCGTGCCGACGCTCCTGCCGCTCGCGGTTGACGTCCTGGTGCGGGATCCGCTTGCCGAGGGCGACTTCTACCCCGGCGATCTCCTGGCCTCGGTGCTTCGCCTACCGGACTCGGCCTGGTCGAACCTGCGGCTGGAGCGCCAACGCCTTGCTGATGTCCTGGCGAGCCTGCCGAGCCGCGGAAGCGACATTGGCGACGAGGTGCGGAACCTGATCGACGGCTTCCTGCAGGAGCCGACATAAGCAGCGTGTGTCGGTACCGTCGATGGCGTGGAGACGGGGTTCGGGTGGTTTGGTGACGGCGTCGGGGGACGCCGCGATGCCCTTGGACCAGACGAATGCCGGGGCCGCCTTGGCGGCGGCCTGCTCGGTAGTCGGGCTCGACGCGGCCGGTGCCGAGCTGATCCGTCTCGGTTCGAACGCGATATTCCGGCTGCGGGCGCGGCCTGTGGTGGTGCGGATCGGCACGTTCGCGGACGTCTACGGGTACGACATCATGGCCTGGCCCGGCTATCCGGCTCTCCGGGACGTTCGCGAGTTCTTGATGGTCGCCTGGCTGTCGCAGAACGCCGCCCACGATCCCGAGGTCGCCGCGGAGCTGTCCGCTCGGATCTCTGACCCGCGCACGGGGGCGAGCCGGCGCGGGTGGAAGCCGTTCTAAGCCGCGGCCATCCACAGCGGATGCCCCGCGCCGTACTCGGCCAACTCCCGGACCTCGGCAATCGCGAAGTGTGGCTTGATGCCGTGGCAGAACCGGCGCAGGTACTCGGCGCATCGGGCTGACTTGAGCCGTTCGCCGAGTTCGAGTGCCTGCCGGGCGGTCTGGCACGCCTGCTCCACCTCGCCGCGCGCGAGGTATCCCTCGGCCAGGACCATGGTGACGAAGAAGTCGCTGCGCGCCGACGCGTTGCGGCCGACGTCGAGCGAACGCTGCGCGTACGTGACCGCATCGGCGGCGCGGCCGACGTCACGGAAACAGTGGCTGAGCTCGGCGCTGAGTTTGGAGTCGTCGAAGTACGCGATCCACTGTGGATCGTCTCCCGGCCGGCGGCGCTCGAAGGCACGTACCGCTTCACCGAGAGCCCGTTCGGACCCGATCGCATCACCGCCCGCGGCGAGCGCTCGCGCCTCCATGGTGTAGAAATGGGCCGTCAAGGTTGCGGTGGCGGCAGCGCGCGTGCCGGTGCGTGCGGCGCGAGCGAGGTTGGCCGCTTCGCGGTGGCGGCCAAGGAATGTCGCCTGATGGCTCATGGCATCGAGAACACTGCCGCCGAGGAGGATGTTGTCGGCGGCCTCGGCCAATCGCAGGGCTTGGACGAAATACCGCTGAGCGAGGCCGTGGTCGCCCGCGTCGTAACTGGCCCAGGCGGCCAGAAGCGTGGCCTCGGCTGCGGCGGAGAACAGATCCCGGCCGGTCTGCGCGCTGTAGTGACCTGCAAGCGGTGCCGCCAGTTCGGTACGCAGGTACTGGATGAGCGCCCGCCCGATGCGCCCGCCGCCAAACTGGTTGGCATGGAACTCGCGCGCTTGACATGCAGGCAGTTACCTGCATAACGTAAAGTGTGCACGCAGAGATGGACAAGGTCTTCAAGGCGCTGGCCGACCCGACTCGGCGGTATCTGTTGGACAGGCTCCACGAGCACAACGGACAGACGCTGGGTGAGCTGTGCGAGCGCATTGATATGACCCGTCAATCGGCGACGCAGCACTTGGCCGTCCTCGAGGCTGCCAACCTGGTCAGCACGGTGCGGCGGGGGCGGGAAAAGCTTCATTACCTCAATCCCGTTCCCCTCAATGAGATCCAGGAGCGGTGGATCGACAAATTCGAGCGTCCGCGTCTTCGGGCGCTGAGCACCCTGAAACGACGAGCGGAGGAAGACATGACCGACAAGCCGACATTCGTGTACGTCACCTACATCGAGAGCACGCCGGAGAAGGTCTGGCACGCGCTCACCGACCCCGACATGACAGCCGAGTATTGGAGCCATAGCAACGTTTCGGACTGGCATGTCGGCTCCGCGTGGGAGCATCAACGCACCGACGGCACGCGCACCGCCGATGTCGTTGGCACGGTTGTGGAAAGCGTGGCGCCGACGCGGCTGGTGACCACGTGGGCCGCGCCCGGCGAGGAGGGGGCCGAGGGCCCGTCCCGGGTTACCTTCGACATCGAGCCCTACGGCGAGATCGTCCGGCTGACCGTCACCCACGAGGACCTCGCCGACGAAGCCGAACGCGCCGATGCTGCCGCCGGATGGGCGGCGGTGCTGTCCAACCTCAAGTCCCTCATCGAGACCGGACACGTCCTCCCGCAAGCACCGTGGGAGATGCCGCAGCGGTGACAACAGCCGCACGTGGCACAGCTGAGCCGGCGGAACCGACGCCCACGTCGATTACCCCTCCGTACTGGCCGCCCTGCTCGTCGCGGTGGTGGTGTCACCGGTGGCGCTTACGCCATCGCATAGCGACGCCGTTGACGCCGCTGCCGCGGCCCGGACAATTCACCGGCCGAGGACCGCGCAGCGCCCCGCCGGCGGCGGAGTCTTCCCCGCGTTGCCCAGCACAGGCACGTATCGTGCGCATCGTGACCGAGGTGTACGTGCTTGACGGCGAGCGCATCCACAGTCTCGAGGACTTCTGGGCGGTCGTCGGTGAGGCGATGGGCTCCGGCGGCTATTTCGGTAGGAACCTGGACCCCTTTGCCGACTGCCTTCGCGGCGGGTTTGGCACCCCCTGAGGACGACGATTTTCGTTGTAGTATGGCCAGCATTGCCATCCGAACCACCGCGAGCGGACACGGGCCGAGCTCGAAGAGGCACGGGCCGGGCATGGACGGACCGTCTTCGATTGGCTAGTGGAGATCTTCGAGGAGGAAGTACCCGGACAACTCCGTCTGGAATGACGGAGTGTGTGCCCGCATGGGGCGGGCCACCACGATCGGGACGTCGATGGAGCCGCATCGGAATGCCGCCGCCGATCAGCTGAACGAGCGGATGGGCTACAAGCAGGTTGTCAGTAATGACGGACGGCATGCAATACGGCGTCGCGGATGGTGATCGATCGCCCGTCGGGGTCGACGGTCTGACGTTCGGGTGCTGCGGCGACGATGTGCCAGTCGTCTGGATCCAGGACGGCCGCGACCTGGTCCGCTGTGAACATGAGGTCGGGAAGGTTGGGGCGGCCCATCGAGGTTCCCAGATCCGACGGGTGGTGACCGACGATGAGGAGCGTTCCGCCTGGGCGGACGGCTGCGGCCAGCCGGCGGTGCAGCGACTCGAGCGCTGGGCGGGGTAGGTGCATGAACTGCGCCGACACCAGGTCGAACTGCAGTGGTGCGGGATCCCAGGACAAGACGTCTGCCTGCTGCCAGGTGATCCGGTCTGCGATCTGTTCACCGGCCTCGGTGGCCCGTTTGGCGGCGCGGTCCAACGCCACGCTGGACACATCGACCCCGGTGACGCGCCAGCCTCGGGAGGCCAGCCAGATTGCGTCGGCCCCTTCGCCGCTGCCAATGTCCAACGCGGTTGCCGGGGCAAGATCGGTGACGACGGCGACGAGGTGAGGGTTAGCGTTGCCGCTCCAGATCATGTCGGCGGAGCGGTAGTGCTCATCCCAGAACTCCTGGGTAGATAGGACGCTGATGTCCGGGCTGTGATCGTGGCTCACGACCCCGTTCGTGGATACGCGCTCGGGCGCAACCGGGCGCGTATTCCGGTAGCCGGTGACGGCCCGTTGGGTGTCCTCGGCGATCAGATCGGCGTTGATGGCAGCGGCCGCGGACACGCCACCGGCGGCTGCGGTGACGACCTGTGCGGTGAGGTCGGTGACGTTGCCGGCGACCCACACGCCCGGGACTTCGGTCAGGCCGGTGGGGTCGGCAGCGATGAATTCTCCGAGGCCGAGCGGGTGGGTGGTGGGGTGCAGCCCGAGGGTGGCCAACACCTGCGAGGAGGCCACGAACCGTGGGGAGACCACCACCGCCTGCCGGGCTACGACCGTGCCGTCGGACAGGTGCACCCCGGTGATGCGGTCGTCGACCACTTCGAGGGAGTCCACGATGCCGGTGACGACTCGGATGCCGCGGGCGGCCAGCTGCTCGGCCTGCTCGTCGGTCAGGGCTGGTGCGGTGTGTGTGAACAGCACGAGGTCGGACGTCCACTGCCGGAACAGCAACGCCTGGTGGACGGCCCACGCTCCGGTGCCGAGGATGCCGACGGGCTGGTCGCGGATCTCCCACCCGTGGCAGTACGGGCAGTGCAGCACGTCGCGGCCCCACCGTTGCCGCACACCGGCGACGTCGGGCAGCTCGTCGACCAGGCCCGTGGTCACCAGCAGCCGCCGGGAAGTGATGAGACCGCCGTCGTCGAGGGTCACATCGAACCCGTCCGCGGTGCGGCGTGCGGCCCGGGCCGCGCCGTGGAACACGAGGCCACCGTAGCGCTCGACCTCCTTACGGCCGGTCTCGATCAGCTCGGCAGGGCTGATGCCGTCGCGGGACAGGAACCCGTGCACACCGGCGGCGGGGGCGTTGCGCGGCGATCCCGCGTCGATCACGATCACGGAGCGTCGCGCCCGTCCCAGCACCACCGCTGCGCTCAAGCCGGCGGCACCGCCACCGATCACCGCGACATCGAATCTCTGCGTCAACTGCTCCGCCAGTTCCTGGCTCATTTGCAGCCACCTCCGCGACGACCATGCGGTCGCAAACATGGAATGCGCAAGCATTCTTGCCGCTCTGGCAAACTAGGACCGTGGACGACGACCTGGACAACGTGCTCACCGCTGTCGGACCCCGGCTGCGTACGCTACGGCGGCAACGTGAGACCACGCTGGCCAACCTGTCCGCGGCAACCGGCATCTCGATGTCCACTCTGTCCCGGCTCGAATCCGGCCAGCGCCGCCCCACCCTGGAACTACTCCTGCCGTTGGCCCGGGCCTACGGAGTCCAGATCGACGAACTCGTCGGGGCACCGCCAACCGGCGACCCGCGAGTCCACCTGCGCCCGGTCACCCGCAACGGCATGACCATGGTGCCGCTGACCCGCCGCGCCGGGGGCGCACAGGCCTACAAGCTGATCATTCCCGCCGCCCGCCAGCCGGTCATCCCCGAGCCGCAAACCCATGAGGGCTACGAATGGGTCTACGTCCTCAGCGGGCGACTCCGACTGGTACTCGGCGATCAAGATCTCGTGCTCACCCCGGGCGAAGCTGCCGAGTTCGACACCCGCGTGCCGCACTGGTTCGGCAGCGCCGACACCGTGCCCGTCGAGGTCCTCAGCCTCTTCGGCCGACAGGGCGAACGCGCACACCTACGCGCGAGATCCGTGAGATGACCTAGACAACGCTGAAGCCGCCCGCCCGCGCCCGGTCGCCGGGCGAGCGGCGCGCTCGGCCGCCCGGTGAAGAGTATGCGCGCAGGACGTGGCAGGCCAGCGTGTTGCCAACCGACAGCGCGGGAACCAAGATCGACGTATGGCAGTCACCAGAATTGTTCCGGACCTCAAGAGCACGTCGCTGGAGAAGGCCAAAGCCTTCTATACGCAGGTCCTCGGGCTACGGGTGATCATGGATCATGGCTGGATCGTGACGCTGGCGGACCCCGAGCACCCCCATGTGCAGTTGAGCATCATGACCCATGATGCGACCGCCCCCATCGTCCCGGTTGCCTCGATCCAGGTCGATGACATCAACGCGAGCTACCAAGCCGCTCGGGCCGCGGGAGCCGAAATCGTGCACGAACTGACCGAAGAACCGTGGGGTGTGCGACGATTCTTCGTCAGAGATCCCGACGGCCACGTGATCAACGTCCTCGCGCATAGCTGACAAGTTCAGCGGGCCCGAGACTCGGTGTGGGTCATCGCGCCGGGCTCTTGCTCGGTGAGTACGTGAACCCCGTCGTGCACACGACTCGTGTGATGGAGTTGCTCGGGCACTCCACGATCCCGCTGACAGCCGACACGTACGGGCACGTCCGTCCGGCGCGCGCCCGGGAGGCGACGGGTGCTACGACCGACTACTCGGGGAGGGTCGGTGAACCCCTTGGCTGCACTCGGACCAGGGGCCGAATCGCGTTTCGCTGGTGGAAGCGAGGGGACTCGAACCCCTAACCCCCGCCTTGCAAAGGCGGTGCTCTGCCAGTTGAGCTACGCCCCCGGGTCGGCGGGGGAGATGTACTACCGCAGGTCGGGCGCGGTGGTGGCCTCGTGCCAGAGCGCCCGCTCCTCGTTGGCCGCTTGGACCTTCTTGGCGACGAGCACTGCTACGCCGAGCACACCGACCAGGATGAGCAGCTTCTTCCACATGATGCGGATCTCCCTCAATGGTCGGTCGACGTTCGGGAAGTGGGGCTAGCTGGAATCGAACCAGCGACCTCAGAGTTATCAGCTCTGCGCTCTAACCGACTGAGCTATAGCCCCGCGTCCGGCCACGACTTTCACCGCAGCGGCGCGACGAGCAAGGCTACCGTACCCGCCTCGGGGATCCCAAACTGGGTACGCAGCCCGGAAACCGGCGGCGTACCCAAGGATGTCATTCCTTCTCGGCCAGTGTCAGCTCGATTCCGCCGACCAGGTCCGAGCACACGTTGTAGATGAACGCGCTGAGCGTCGCGAGCGCCGTGAACAGCACGACGTTGACCAGGCCGAGCAGCGCCGACCCGACGATCACGCCGCGTGCTGTGATCTTGAGCGAGCTCTTCGTGTCACCGCCGGTGGCGCCGACCATCTCGCTGAGCGCCTTGTTGACGCTGCCCACCACGCCCATCGTGTCGAGCGCCATGTAGAGCACGGCGGTCGCGACGACCCCGACGATGAACAGCACGAACGACACGGCGAACGAGAACTTCATCACCGACCACGGGTCGACCCGCTTCAGGTACAGCCGGGCCCGGCGCGGACCTCGGCTGGCCGCGGCGGTGACCGTGGCGCGGGCGCTGCGGATGGCTTCGGTGACCCGGGATGCGCCGCCGGGCGGCGGGCCGGCGCCCGGCGTCCCCGGCCTCTCCCCGGTGGTGATCGGCTGCGTCGCCAGCCCGGATCCCCGGCCGACCGCGGCCGCGCCACGGCCGACCGCAGCGGCCCCGCGCACGCTGGCGCGGGCCACGGCAGCGCCGGGACCGGCCGCCGGGGCAGCCGGGGTGCGGGCTGTCGACGCGGCGTCGTTCTTGTCGATGGCCGACTGGGACGGCATGAGCTTCTCGGGCGGCGGCGCCATCCCGGGAGCGCGAGTGAACTTCGGCACGGATGCGGCCCCCGTAGCGGTCGACTTGCTCGATTTGTCCTGCCCGCCGTGGTCGGCGGAACCCGAGTCGGACGAGGAAGAGGCGGACGTCTCGGCGGGTACGGTAGCGCGGCCCACCACGGCGTGGCCGTCGGCGGAGCTGGCGTCGGCCCCCGCATCGTCTGCGGCGGGAGCTTCCGAGCCGTCCTCCGCCGGGGACGCGTCAGCGTCCTCAGCCCCGGCCTTCGCCTGGGTTTCCGTCATCAATTATTCCTGTTCGTCCGGCTCGTCAGCGTTGCGAGCAATCGCCACAAGGGTCACGCCGTCGGGCAGGTCCATCAGCTTGACCCCCATTGTGTTCCGATCCCTCGTCCGGCGTACAGGCTTCACCGGAGTCCGGATAACCCCACCGTTGGAGGTAATGGCGAACAGCTCATCATCCGGACTGATGACGACGGCACCCACCAAGCCCCCGCGGCGAGACGTGATTTTAGCTGTAAGGACGCCCTTTCCGCCGCGCCCCTGCAGCGGGTACTCCTCGATCGGCGTGCGTTTGGCATAGCCGCCGTCCGTGGCGACCAGCACGTCCATACCTTCCCGCACAACTTCCATTGCTAGCAACTCGTCGCCACCTGTGAAACGCATCCCGATCACGCCGGACGTGGCCCGGCCCATCGGGCGCAAGGTCTCGTCGTTGGCCGTGAATCGGATCGCCTGGGCCTGCTTGCTGACCAGCAGCAGGTCCTCCTCCGGGGCAATGAGTGCGGCGCCGACCAACTCGTCGTCCTCGCGCAGGTTGACCGCGATGATGCCGCCACTGCGGTTGGAGTCGAACTCGTCCAGGCGGGTCTTCTTGACCAGGCCGTTCTTGGTCGCGAGTACCAGATATGGGGCAACCTGGTAGTTGGCGATCTCGATGACCTCGGCGATCCGCTCGTCGGGCTGGAACGCCAGCAGGTTCGCCACGTGCTGGCCCCGGGCGATTCGGCTGGCCTCGGGCAGCTCATACGCCTTGGCCCGGTAGACCCGGCCCTTGTTCGTGAAGAACAGGATCCAGTCGTGGGTGGAGCACACGAAGAAGTGGCTGACGATGTCGTCCTGGCGCAGGGTGGCCCCGGAAACGCCCTTTCCGCCCCGCTTCTGCGAGCGGTACGCGTCGACCTTGGTGCGCTTCGCGTACCCGGTCCGGGTGATCGTGACCACCACGTCCTCGCGGGCGATGAGGTCCTCCATGGAGACCTCGCCGTCGAACGGAATAATCTTGGTACGCCGTTCGTCGCCCCACTTCTCGACGATCGCGGCCAGCTCGTCTGAGATGATCTGCCGCTGCCGCTCCGGACGGGCGAGGATGTCCTTGAGGTCGGCGATCTCGATCTCGATCTTGGCGAGCTCGTCGATGATCTTCTGCCGCTCCAGAGCCGCCAGGCGACGCAGTTGCATGTCGAGGATCGCGGTGGCCTGGATCTCGTCGATCTCCAGCAGCTGGATCAGGCCGGTGCGGGCCTCGTCGACCGTCGGAGACCGCCGGATCAGGGCGATGACCTCGTCGAGCGCGTCGAGCGCCTTGACCAGACCGCGCAGGATGTGCGCCCGCTCCTCGGCCTTGCGCAGCCGGTACCGGGTGCGCCGGACGATGACCTCGACCTGGTGCGCCACGTAGTGCCGGATGAACTGCGCGAGGTTGAGCGTGCGCGGCACGCCGTCGACCAGCGCCAGCATGTTGGCGCCGAACGTCTCCTGCAGCTGGGTGTGCTTATACAGGTTGTTCAGGACGACCTTGGCGACCGCGTCGCGCTTGAGCACGATCACCAACCGCATACCGGTGCGCCCGGAGGACTCGTCCCGGATGTCGGCGATGCCGGCGAGCTTGCCCTCCTTCACCAGGTCGGCGATGCGCTCGGCCAGGTTGTCCGGGTTGACCTGGTAGGGCAGCTCGGTGACGACCAGGATGGTCCGGCCGCGGGTGTCCTCCTCGACATCGATGACCGCGCGCATCCGGATCGAGCCGCGGCCCGTGCGGTAGGCCTCCTCGATCACCGTGGTGCCGACGATCAGACCGGCTGTCGGGAAGTCCGGACCCTTGACGATCTTGATCAGCTGGTCGAGGGTCGACGCCTCGTCGACGTCGGGGTGGTCCAGGCACCACTGCACCGCCGTCGCGACCTCGCGCAGGTTGTGTGGCGGGATGTTGGTCGCCATGCCGACCGCGATGCCGTTGGAGCCGTTGACCAGCAGGTTGGGGATACGCGACGGCAGGATCGTGGGCTCCTGGGCCCGGCCGTCGTAGTTGGGGACCAGGTCGACGGTGTCCTCGTCGATGTCCCGCAGCATCTCCATCGCCAGCGGGTCGAGCTTGCACTCGGTGTTGTGGCTGACGAACCCATTGGTGATGAACGCGTGGTCGTCGGTGTCAACGCGCAGGCTGTAGACCGGCTGAACGCCCGCATCTGCGACGTGAGTGACGACGTCGTAACCGAACGCTTCGAGCGAGACCGGGTAGGGCAGTCGGCGCGCAGGGTTGTCGAGATCTTGGTGGGAAGTGGCTGTCATAGCAGCACTTTGGTGCCAAGATCCGTCGACCGGCCGCACCGCGACGACATCGCCCTGGGCAAGCTCCTCCATCAGCCGCCACTGCAGACCTGTGGAGCCATCTGGAAGGCGGACAGCGCAGAGCAGCGGATGATTCCGCGTACCCGTGATCTGGCGCCCCTCGGCGGTGCTTACCGAGATGGTCGGGTGACTACCGGAGTGAAAGAACTTGCTCGCTTTGACCGGGTCGCCGAGCAGCCCGGCGACCTTGAGGTCGACCTCCTGCTCCGAACTCGGGGCGGCATCAGGCACCATGTCGCCGATCGCGACCTCGTCGCCGGACGCGAGCCGCACCCGCGTGTCCGCCGTCATGCAGTACCTCATGGCCGCCGGCGGGTCGTTGCCCGGCGAGCCGAAGTTGCCGTTGCCGTCGATCAGCGGGTACCGCAGCGACCAGGGCTGCGCCATGCGGACCAGCGCGTCGTAGATCGAGGCGTCGCCGTGGGGGTGGAACTGACCCATGACGTCGCCGACGACGCGGGAGCACTTCACGTACCCGCGGTCGGGCCGGTAGCCCGAGTCGTACATCGCGTAAAGGATCTTGCGGTGCACCGGTTTGAGACCGTCACGCACGTCCGGCAGCGCCCGGCCCACGATCACGCTCATCGCGTAGTCGAGGTACGAGCGCTGCATCTCGACCTCGATGCCGACCGGCTCGATCCGCCCACGCAGGCCGATCGCGGCTTCCGCGCCCTCGACCGGGGTGAGGTCCTCGCCGCCAGGACCCGTACTTTCCGTCACGCCTCAATCCTTCTCGTCACGGCGTGGCCGGCTCCGTTGTGGACGACCGGCCACGCTTGTGGAAAACGCAGGTAGAAATCAGATGTCCAGGAAGCGCACGTCCTTGGCGTTGCGCTGGATGAAGCTGCGCCGCGCCTCGACGTCCTCGCCCATCAGCACGCTGAACAGCTCGTCGGCCGTGGCGGCGTCGTCCAGCGACACCTGCCGCAGCGTGCGGGTGGCCGGGTTCATCGTGGTCTCCCACAGCTCGGGGTAGTTCATCTCCCCGAGGCCCTTGAACCGCTGGATGTCGTCGGGCTTTGCGTTGGGCTTGGTCTGCTGGCGCAGCGCGATCAGGCCGTCACGCTCGCGGTCGGAGTACGCGTACTGCGCGTCGTCCCCGCGCCGGTTCCACTTGATCTTGTAGAGCGGCGGCGCGGCGAGATAGACGTGGCCCAGCTCGACCAGCGGCCGCATGAAGCGGAACAGCAGCGTAAGCAGCAGGGTCTGGATGTGCTGGCCGTCGACGTCGGCGTCCGCCATCAGGATGATCTTGTGGTAGCGCAACTTCTCGATGTCGAAGTCGTCGTGGATGCCGGTGCCCAGCGCCGTGATGAGCGCCTGGACCTCGTTGTTCTTGAGGACCCGATCGATGCGGGCCTTCTCCACGTTGAGGATCTTGCCGCGGATCGGCAGGATCGCCTGCGTCTTCGGGTCGCGCCCCTGCTTGGCCGAGCCGCCGGCCGAGTCGCCCTCGACGATGAACAGCTCGGACACCCGCGGGTCGGTGGACTGGCAGTCGGCCAACTTGCCGGGCATCGAGCCGGACTCGAGCAGCGACTTGCGGCGGGCCAGCTTACGCGCCTGCTGAGCGGCGATGCGGGCCCGGGCCGCCTGGGAGGCCTTCGTGATGATCGTCTTGGCCTCGCCCGGGTTGCGGTCGAACCAGTCGACCAGCCACTCGTTGCAGACCTTCTGCACGAAGCTCTTCGCCTCGGTGTTGCCCAGCTTGGTCTTGGTCTGGCCCTCGAACTGCGGGTTGGCCAGCTTGACCGAGATAATCGCCGCCAGTCCCTCCCGGATGTCCTCGCCGGAGAGCTTGTCGTCGTTGCCCTTGAGCAGCTTGCGGTCCACGCCGTACTTGTTGACCACGGTCGTCAGCGCCGAGCGGAAGCCCTCCTCGTGCGTGCCGCCCTCGTGCGTGTTGATCGTGTTGGCGAACGTGTACACGCTCTCGCCGTAGGACTCGTTCCACTGCATGGCGATCTCGACCGACATCCCGTCGGCCTCGGCGCCGAACTCGACGACCGACTTGTGGATCGGGGTCTTGGTCTGGTTGAGGTGCCGGACGAAGTCGGCGATCCCGCCCTTGTAGCAGAAGGTGACCTCCTTCTCGGAGGCGTCCTTGCCCTCGATCGGACGCTCGTCGCGCAGCGCAATGGTCAGCCCCCGGTTGAGGAACGCCATCTCCTGCAGCCGCCGGTAGATCGTCTCGAACTTGAAGTCGAGCGTTTCGAAGATCTTCGGGTCCGGCCAGAAGGTGACCATAGTGCCGGTGCGGCGGGTGGCCTCACCCTTCTCCAGGGAACCGATGGGCTTGGAGTGGAGGTAGGTCTGGCGCCACACGTACCCGTTCTTGTGGACCTCGACGTCGACCCTGGTGGAGAGCGCATTGACGACCGAGACACCTACGCCATGCAGACCGCCGGAGACCGCGTAGGACTTGCCATCGAACTTGCCACCGGCGTGCAGCATCGTCAGGGCCATCTCGACACCCGACTTCTTGGTCTTCGGGTGGATGTCGACCGGGATGCCACGACCGTTGTCCACGACCCGCACACCGCCGTCGGCCAGCAGCGTCACCTCGATGGTGTCGCAGAAGCCGGCCAGGGCCTCGTCGACGGAGTTGTCGACGACCTCCCAGACGAGGTGATGCAGGCCGCGCTCGCCGGTGGAACCGATGTACATACCGGGCCGCTTGCGCACCGCCTCGAGACCTTCGAGCGCGGTGAGGGACGCGGCGTTATAGGTGTCCTGCTGCTGCTTAGGCGCTGCCACCCTCGATCGCTTTCTCCGCCAGCGGCGGCCGGTAGGCTCACCGGCTGGCAGGGGTTGAGCGCACGCCGAGCGGATCGGACACGCCACGACCCACCCCGCACGCCGAGGCGGGTGCCGGCGGGATCTTGGCGCCGACCCCCGCATGCGCGCGGACTACAGGTTCGGCTGACTGGACTGATGTCCAGTATCCGCTGTCAATGGTACCCGGCACGAGCGACACTCCGCCGCTCCGGGCGCCATTCTTGGCACCTGAAATCGCCGTAGCCGCCCGAACACCTTGGGCTGCGACACCCCCTATGCAGACCGTGGCACGCGCCGCGCGGCGAACCGCTGCGCGGCATCCGACTCCTCGAAGATCAATTGATGATATGCGGGGAATGCCCCAAATGCGGGGAGCTACCATACCCGAGGGTCGCGCAAACTACCCGGCGTGCCGTATGTTCCCCGGCGCGTCGGGTTGCACAGCATGTCGTGGAAGGTGAGGCGGGCATGGGGCTGGACAACGTCGCGGTGCAGTGGCCGCGCACCGGCCGCTTCTACGATCCGGTCGCGCCGGCCGAGTTCGTCGACTTCGGCAACCTGGCGGACAAGCTCCCGGACATGCCGGGCCCCGCGGCGGCGCTCGCCGACCATATCGCCAAGACCGGCACCGTGCGGGCCACCGGCTACACCGAGCTGGTCGACCTGCTGCTCGGGCTCAACGGTGTGCTCTACGCCACCGAGGCCGCCGCCGAGGACGAGGACCCGGTCATCGACCCGGACGGCTGCGCGTGGATCGCCGGCGGCCTGGAGCGGTTCGTCGATGGGCACGTGGCCGTCGGCGACGAGGTCACCTTCGAGTCCGTGGGCGCCGTGCTGCGCGCCGCGCTGGAGGGCTCCCGCCTCGCCGAGCAGCAGCTCAAGTGGCTGGAGAGCCGCCTCGACGCGTTGCGCGACGAGTCCGGCGAGCCGCCGCAGTGGAGCTTCACGCGCACCGAGCTGCAGGTGCTCGCCGGCTTCTACCGGCGCTGCGCCGACCGCGGCTTCGCCGTCTACGCCGACTTCTGACCGGCCGGCGGCCGCACCGGGTCCGGAGTCAGCCGCCCGGCCGCGCGTCCGTCCCCGGCGTAGCCGGTGGCACCGCCACGCCGAACCAGCCGTCGCGCACCTCGAAGTGCCAGCCCTTCGGCACATAGAACTGGCAGGCGTCCGCCGGCGCCATGCACAGGATCGCGTCGACGCTGCTCGGCGGTACCGCAGGGTGGTGCGGCAGGACGCTCTCGAGCGCCACCAGCTCACGTCCGGGCAGGGCCACCCACCACGGGTACTCCCAGTTGTCGCCCCACACGACGATGCCGATCCGGCGGGCGCCGGAGGCGCGGACCGTCTCGGCCCCCCACTCGTAGTTGTCGGCCCACTGCGGGAGGCGGGCGAAGCGCTGGTCCCACCGGTCCCGCGTGAACATCGAATGCTCGCCGAGCATCGGCCGGGGCGCCCCGCGCAGCACCGCGAAGTACCCGTGGGTGCCCGCGGCGATCATGGCGACCGCGACCGCCGCCGCGACCGTGACCCGCCGCCAGCGCGGGCCCGCGACCTCCGCGGCCCGCCCGAGAAGCAGCCCCACCAGCGGTGCGCCGAGCACGAGCGCGGTGCCGACCAGCCGATTACCCCACGGCTGCCACTTGAGCACGGCGGCGTAGGCCAGCAGCGCCCCGGCGACCGCCAGCCCGTACGCCCGGACCCGTCCCGGCACCCGCCGCCCCAGCAGCGCGGCCGCGGTCGCGATCAGGACCAGAAAAGCCTGGACCGGGTACGGCGACTGGTCTTCGTCGGCCCACCACAGCGGGTTCGGGTACGTGCTGGTGGCGACGGTGATCGCCGCGTCCTGCGGGTTCACGCCGACGGCGTGCGAGACCGCGATGACGCCGTCGGCGACCGCGCGGTTGACCGCCGGCACCGGCACCACCAGGGTCGAGGCACCGATGCGCAACGCGTTGACCAGCACCGCCGCCGGATCATGGCGCTGCAGCGAGAGCCCGGAGCTCTGCTCTGGCGGCCCCAGCGGGCTGCCGAACTCCGCGTTGACCCGCGCCAGGTACGGCCCCGCCAGCACCCCGACGAGCGCCAGCACGACGACGGTGGCCGCTGCCGTCGGCAGCACCGCCCGCCAGCCCCGCCGCAGCTGGGCGATGCCCCACAGCAGCAGGACCGGGGCGAGTGCCAGCCACCCGGTCGGCTTCGTCACGACGGCGAGGCCGGCCGCGGCCCCGATCCCGAGCACGCCCGCCGGCCCGGTGCGCCGCCCCAGCTCGTCGACGACCAGCGTCGCCGCACACATCACCCAGGCGGCGACGACGAGGTCGTTCTGGGTACTGGTGGACTCCAGCACCACCATCGGCGCGGTCGCGACGGTGGCGGCGGCCAGCAGCTGGCCTAGCCGGCCGGCGCCGAGCTGGGCGGCGACCCGCGAGGCGACCAGCGCGCAGCCGAGCGCGGCGCACCATTGCACGAGGTTGTGCAGCCGGTCGCCGCCGGTGAGCAGCCGCAGGTGCAGCAGCAGGTACTCGGCGCCCGGCGCGAGGACGACCTGCGGGCGCATCAGGGTCGGGTAGAGCTCGACGCTGTGCTGGGCGACCCAGTGTTCGACCTTGGGCAGGTGGTAGTAGTTCGAGTCGTAGTTGTTGGGTGCGCTGACCAGGGCGAGGACCAGCTCCGCGGCGATCAGCAGGCCGATGCCACCACCGACGACACGCTCAACCGGGGACAGCCGGCGCACCGCGTCGCGCCAGGCACGTGGCCCGCCGCCGGCACCGTCGCGCCGCCAGCGCCACGCCGCGAGTAGGCCGGACGCCGCGAGCCCGGTCGTCCACAGCGCGACCAGGGACCCGCGGTCGATCGCGCGCGCCGCGGAGAGCGCCTCCACGCCGAGGACCGCGAACGCGCCGACGGCCACCGCGGCGCGCACGACGGCCAGGCGGCGCGGGGCGATCGCGTCGCGCGGGCGCAGCGCGTAGGCGGTGAGGACCGTGGTCGCCAGGGGCAGCAGGGCGAGGATCATCAGCCGTAGGTGTCGCGCGGACCGCGACCGCGTACCCGGCGGGGGCCACGGTTCCACGACGGTGCGGCCGGCCCGTGGATGTGCAGTTTGGTGACGAAGCCGTCGCCGATCTCGGCGGCGATGCGCCTGAGCAGCTTGCCGGCGAGCAGGCGCAGCTGGGTGGCCCAGGCGGTCGACTCGGCTTCGACGGTCAGCTCGCCGTCCTCCAGCTTCACCGGGCGGCAGTGGGCGGCGACGTCGGCGCCGACGACCCGCTCCCAGGCGCCGAAGACGGTGGCTTCCGCGGTGGGGCGCTGCCAGCCGCGGGTCTTGACCAGCCGCGCGAGCACGCTCGCGAGCGACTGCGGGTCGCGCGGATCGGGGCCGGGCCCGGAGTACCCCCGTGGCCGGCGGCCCCCGCCTGCGGCGCCGTCGCCGGCTCCCTCGGTGGACCGGCGGCGGGGGCGGGCCGCCTCCCGCCGGGCGCGGGCGGCCTCCAGCGCCGCGCGGGCCAGCTCGGGCCCGGAAAGCTCCCCCTGTGGATGAGTAGGGGCGCCCTCTTCACGCGAGGGCGGTGACAGGGGCGCCCCATTGGGCGCGTCCGACATCGGCCGCGGCTCATCCGACACGGCGCACCTCCCCACCTGCCACTTCGAAGCGGACACCCCGCAGGCCCGCCGGCACATCCGCCTCCACCGCACAGGTCACCAACGTCTGGCTGGCCTCGGAGATCAGCTCCGCCAGCCGGTCCCGGCGCCCGACGTCGAGCTCGGCGAACACGTCGTCGAGCGCGAGCACCGGCTCGATGCCCTCCGAGCGCAGCAGATCGTACGCCGCCAACCTGAGTGCCAGCGCGTAGGACCAGGACTCGCCGTGGCTGGCGTACCCCTTGGCCGGCACCCCTCCGAGGATCAGGATGACGTCGTCGCGGTGCGGCCCGACCAGGGTCATGCCACGCTCCACTTCGGACGCCCGCGCCTCGCGCAGCGCGGCCGCCAGGCGCTCGTCCAGCGCGGCGACGCCGAGTGGACCGGGCGCTTCCGGCGCCCACGACGGGGCGTAGGAGAGCACCGCGTCCCCCCGGCCCGCGGACACGGCGTCGTACCCCTTCGCCACCAGTGGCGCGAGTGCGGCACACAGCTCCAGCCGGCCGGCCAGCAGCTCGGCGCCGTGCCGGGCCAGGTGCACGTCCCAGACGTCCAGCGTGGACAGGTCGGTGCGGCCGCCGGCCCGCCGCGCGAGCGCCGCGGTGCGCAGCAGGGCGTTGCGCTGCTTGAGCACCCGTTCGTAGTCGGCGCGCACCCCGGCGTACCGCGGCTGGCGCAGGGTCAGCAGCTCGTCCAGGTAACGGCGCCGTTCGCTGGGGTCTCCGCGTACCAGGGAAATGTCTTCCGGCGCGAAGAGCACCATGCGAAGCGCGCCAAGCACGTCCCGGGCCCGCGTGACCGGGGAACGACCGAGCCGGGCACGGTTGGCCTTGCCCGGCTCGATCGACAGCTCCACGAGCAGCTCGCGTCCATCGTGGACAACGGCGGTGCGGATCACGGCGCGTGACGCGCCGACCCGGACCAGCGGGGCGTCGGTGGCGACGCGGTGGCTGCCCAGCGTTGCCACGTATCCCAGGGCCTCGATCACGTTGGTCTTGCCCTGCCCGTTGCTGCCGACGAGCACGCACGGTCCGGGCTCGAAGTCGACCACCACCCGCGGGTAGTTGCGGAAGTCGACCAGTTCGAGCTGGCGTACGTACACTCAGCTCTTCTTGATCGGGTGACCGCCGAACTGGTTGCGCAGCGCGGCCACGGCCTTCATCGCCGGCGAGTCGTCCTGGCGGGAGGCGAACCGGGCGAACACCGACGCGGCGATCGCGTTCATCGGCACGGCGAGCCGGATCGCCTCGTCGACCGTCCAGCGCCCCTCGCCGGTGTCGTCGACGTACCCGCGGATCTTGGACAGGTCGGCGTCCTCGTCCAGCGCCCGGTCGATGAGGTCCAGCAGCCAGGACTTGACGACCGTGCCCTCGCGCCAGGACTTGAAGATCCCGGGCACGTCGTCGACGAACTCCGACGCCTGCAGCAGCTCGTACCCTTCGGCATAGGCCTGCATCAGCCCGTACTCGATGCCGTTGTGGACCATCTTGGTGTAGTGCCCGGCGCCGACGCCGCCGGCGTGCACGAAGCCGTAGGGGCCCGCCGGCTTGAGCGCCTCGAAGATCGGCATGCATTGCTCGACGTGCTCGTCGGCCCCGCCCACCATGAGCCCGTACCCGTACTCGATGCCCCACACCCCGCCGGACACGCCGACGTCCATGTAACCGATCCCGCGCCCGGCGAGGCGCTCGCAGCGCGGCGGGTCGTTACTGAAGCGCGAGTTGCCGCCGTCGATCACGATGTCGCCGGCCGCCAGCAGGCCGGCCAGATCGTCGATGGTGGCGTCTGTCACCTCGGCGGGCACCATGATCCAGACGACCCGCGGGGCGGCGAGCTTGTCGACCAGCTCCGCCATCGAGGCCACGTCGGAGACATCGGGGTTGTGGTCGTAGCCGACGACCTCGTGGCCGGCACGGCGGACGCGCTCGCGCATGTTGCCGCCCATTCGGCCGAGACCGACGAGACCGAGCTGCATGTCACCCTCCCATGGTGGATCGGCGCTCCGGCTTCGCGGCGCCGTCAGCCGCCGATGCGCACGGGCATGATCAGGTACCAGTAACCGGACGTGATCTCTCCATCCTCGCCCGCCGGTGCGATGATCGCCGGTTTCTTTGGATCGGTGAACGAGAACACCGCGACCGGCCCGTCCAGCGCGTTGAGCCCGTCGAGCAGGTACTGGTGGTTGAACGCGATCGTGAGCGGGTCACCGGTGAACGTGCAGTCCATCGCCTCGCTGGCCCGGGCGTCCTCGGTGCCGCCGGCCTCGACGACCAGCCCGTCCTCGCTGAAGCGCAGCCGCACGGGCGTGGCCCGCTCGGCGACCAGCGAGACGCGCTTGACCACCTCGGTGAGGGCCGCGACCGGCACCCGCGCCTGGGCGTTGTGGGTGTCCGGGCGCAGTGAGCGCACCTTCGGGAAGTCGCCGTCGAGCAGCCGGGAGGTCGTCCGCCGGGTGCCGCCGGCAAATCCGATCATGCCCTCGCCGACGCCGCCCCGGGCGAGCGCGATGATCACCTGGCCGCCGAGCGGGCCGAGGGTCTTCGCCGTGTCGTGCAGGGTCTTCGCGGGCACCAGCGCGGCGACGCTGATCGCCGGGTCGTCCGGGCGCCACTCGATCTCGCGCACGGCCAGCCGGTAGCGGTCGGTGGCCAGCAGCGCGATCGTGCTGCCCTCGATCTCGATCCGCACGCCGGTGAGGATCGGCAGCGTGTCGTCGCGGCCGGCCGCGATCGCGACCTGCTGCACCGCATCGGCGAACGTCTTGGCGTCGACCGTGCCGGCACTCTCGGGCATCTCCGGCAGCGTCGGGTAATCCTCGACCGGCATGGTCGGCAGCGTGAACCGGGCGCTCCCGCAGATGATCTCGACGTGCGACCCGACCGCGGCGACGTCGACCGGCTTGCCGGGCAGCGCCTTGGTGATCTCCGCGAGGAGGCGGCCGGAGACCAGGGCGGCGCCGTCGGCGTCGGCCTGCACCTCGATGGTCACCTGGCTGGAGACCTCGTAGTCGAAGCCGGAGACCTGCAGCAGGCCGTCGGAGACCCGCAGCAGCACGCCGGCGAGCACCGGCACGGAGGGCCGGCTGGGCAAGCTCTTCGCGGTCCAGGCCACGGCGTCGGCCAGCGCATCGCGCTCGACTCTGAACTTCATCGCGGTCCTCCCGCGTTCGACTCGTCCGGTTGTGCCTATGGCACCTTATGGCGTCCCGCTGACCTTTGCGCACCGACCCCTGGCAACCACCCGGACGAGTTTCTCCCCACCCTGATGATTGGTTTTTCTCTCTTCAAGAGATAAAACCCGTAGTCGTCATAGGGGCTGTGCACTCTGTGGACGGACCTCGTCGTGCCTGGCCCGGCACGGTGCGAAGACCCGTCGCGCCTGTGGGTAACCCGTGCATCGTCATCCACAGATCCGGCCGCGCGCGGTTGTCCCCGGCCCGTCCACAGGCTCGTCCACGCCCTGTCCACGGGTAATCCCAAGGTTTTCCGCAGGCTCGGAGACCGTCCAGGTCGTGTGCACGTCACCCAGCGTGGCGCTTCCGGTCACGTCCCGGGTACGTCCACAGGACCGTCCCCAGGCTGTCCCCAGGGGTTGTCCACAGGGTGTGGATGTGGGCTGGGCATAGCGTCATGGTGGACATCGGTCACCTGATCGCACGGAAAACGCCGGCCGTGGCCCCCGAATCCGCCGATCAAGGAGAAAATGGCGCGGTTTGACGATCAAACCGTGTCGGCAACTCCAAGATCGGCGCCGTGGGCGGCGACCGGCGTGGGCCGGGCGGGAAGCTACGGCATCTGCTTGATGCGGTTGGTCAGCTCAGCGATCTGGTTGTAGAGGGAGCGGCGCTCGGCCATCTGCTGACGGATCTTGCGGTCGGCGTGCATCACCGTGGTGTGGTCGCGTCCGCCGAAGGCCTGCCCGATGCGGGGCAGGGACAGGTCGGTCAGCTCGCGGCACAGGTACATCGCCACCTGGCGGGCGTTGACCAGCACCCGGGATCTGGAGTGCCCCCGCAGGTCCTCCAGGCTCACGCCGAAGTAGTCGGCCGTCGACGCCATGATCTGGTCGGCGGTGATCTCCGGGCCGGAGCCGTCCGGTATGAAGTCGCGCAGCACCTCTTCGGCCAGCGACAGCTCCACCGGCGAGCGGGTCAGGTTGGCGAACGCGGTGACCCGGATCAGCGCGCCCTCCAGCTCCCGGATCGAGGAGGCGATCCGGGAGGCGATGAACTCCAGCACGTCCGGCGGGGCGAACAGCCGCTCCTGCGCCGCCTTCTTCTGCAGGATGGCGATCCGGGTCTCCAGGTCCGGTGGCTGGATGTCCGCGAGCAGGCCCCACTCGAACCGGGTGCGCAGCCGGTCCTCCAGGGTCGCCAGCTGGCGGGGCGAGCGGTCGGAGGTGATGACCAGCTGCTTGTTGGCGTTGTGCAGCGTGTTGAAGGTGTGGAAGAACTCCTCCTGCGTGCGCTCCCGGTTCTCCAGGAACTGGATGTCGTCGATCAGCAGGATGTCCACGTCGCGGTAGCGGCGCTGGAACGCCTGGGTCTTGTCGTCGCGCAGCGAGTTGATGAAGTCGTTGGTGAACTCCTCGGTCGACACGTACCGCACCGACCGCGCGTTGCCCAACTGCTGGGCGTACTGCCCGATCGCGTGCAGCAGGTGGGTCTTGCCCAGCCCCGAGCCGCCGTAGATGAACAACGGGTTGTAGGCCTTGGCAGGCGACTCGGCGACGGCGACCGACGCGGCGTGGGCGAACCGGTTCGACGATCCGATGACGAACGTCTCGAACGTGTACTTCGGATTGAGCCGGTTGCCGGCGGTGTCCGGTGCGCTGGGCAGGTGCCGGTCGCCCCGGCCGGTGCCCGGGCCGACTCCGCGCTGCGGCTCGTCGCGCATGTTGGCGCTGCGCCCGCCGGTGCTGAGGTGCTCGTTGGGTCGGGCGGCCGCGGCGACGGCGGCCGGGATCGCCGCGCCCCAGACCTGGCCGGGCCGCGGGGGCGGCTCGGGATCGTCGAAGAGCCGGTCGGAGCCCTCGGGCAGGCGGTCCGCCCCGTCGCGGCGCCGCTCGGGGCTGTCGCGGCGCCGGTCGACCGCGTCGCGCGTGACGGGCAGCATCGGTGCGGGGGCCGGTCCCGGCGCCAGGACGGCCGCCGGTGCGTCCTCCGGCGGCCGTACGGTCACGGCGACCTGGATCGGCCGGCCCAGGCGGCGGGACAGCGCTTCGGTGATCGACGGCCGCAGCCGGGACTCGATCACGTCGCGGGTGAAGGCGTCGGGTACAGAAATAAGAGCCGTATCTTCCACGATGGCCCGCAAACGGGTCATCCGCAGATAGGCCCGCTGCTGTGGGGAGACGATCTCATCGGCCAACTCGTCTGTCGCCGCCGCCCACACGGTCGCCAGATCGCCCGTATCCGTCACCGTGCGTCACCCCCATCGCTCGTCGCGGCTCGCGCTCGCGTCCCCCCGCACGTCGGCGCCGCAGCCCGTTTTCCACAGGTTGTCCACAGCCTGTGTATCAACGAGTGACGCGCTGCCAACGGTCCGTTTCCGATCCCGACGCTGCGTTACGAAAGTGGCATCGGTACTGCTTCACCCTGCCCCAACGAACGAACGCCCGGTCGGTTGCTCTGCGTGTCCCCCTGGTCGGCACCGTCGGGTCACCCCGGCGTGCACCGGCAACGGGGCACGCTAACAGCGTTGTCCACAACCACTCAACCGCTGTCCACATGTGGGGGTTTCCGTCGGATGAGTGGAGCGGGTCGGTTGGCTTTGACCCGGTCAATGCCGCCGCGTACCCTGGAACGGCTGTCCAGTCGCCCCTGGTAGGGTGGCAGATACGGTGTGCCTGCCCGGTGGGTGGGCCGCAGACCCCTGGATCTCTGGGCGCAGGTCGCCCCAAAGTACACGAAGACGGAGCCTGACGTGAGCAAGCGCACCTTCCAGCCGAACAACCGCCGGCGCGCGAAGACCCACGGCTTCCGGCTGCGCATGCGCACCCGCGCCGGTCGCGCGATCATCTCTGCGCGTCGCGGCAAGAGCCGCACCCGCCTCGCGGCCTGAGTGCCGGACTCTACGGCCACGGGCGCGTCGTGCTGGCAGCCGCACAGCGACTGCGGCGGCGGGGAGACTTCGCCGCCACGATCCGCGCGGGCCGCAGAGCCGGCCGGGGCGTTGTCGTCGTCCATCTCGAGACCTCGCCGGCGCGCATCGAGACACAGCCTGTCCCGGTGCGCGCCGGTTTTGTCGTGCCCAAGACCGTCGGCAATGCGGTGACCCGCAACAAGGTCCGTCGCCGGCTCCAGCACCTGGTCGCCGACCGGCTCGGTGGGCTGCCGGCCGGCACCACCATCGTGGTGCGCGCCCTGCCCGGGGCCGCCGAGCGGTCCTATCAGGAGTTGGCCGGAGATCTCGACGCCGCACTGGCGGCGGCCCGCAGCCGCCGGCCGCGATCCGGGCGCGGGGCCCCGTCATGACCCCGGGCCGACTCGTTGCGCTGCCCATCATCGCGTACCGTCGGTGGATAAGCCCGGTGATGCCGGCCCGGTGCCGGTTCTACCCCTCGTGCAGTGCCTACGCGCTCGAGGCGGTCACCACGCACGGTGCGGTGCGCGGCATTCTCCTGGCCACCCGGCGGCTGCTGCGCTGCCACCCCTTCCACCCCGGTGGATACGACCCGGTGCCGCCGCCGCGAGGTAAGCACCCCCGAACGAATCTCGACGAAGCGACTGGAGCCGTGCGGTGACCAAGCTCTTCAGCCCACTGATGGCGGTGATCTACGGAGCCATCTCCTCGATCCTGCTGTTCTGGCACGCCGCCTGGCACAAGGTGCTGGGCAACGCGAGTTGGCTGGGAACCAACTGGTCCTGGGTGCTCGGCATCATCTTCCTCGTGCTCACGGTCCGGGCCGTCCTGTTCCCGATCTTCGTGAAGCAGATCAAGTCGCAGCGCGCGATGCAGGCGTTGCAGCCCAAGGTCAAGGCGCTCCAGGAGAAGCACAAGGGCGACCGGGAGACCATGCAGAAGGAGCTGATGCAGCTCTACCGGGAGGAAAAGGCCAACCCGCTCATGGGCTGCCTCCCGATGTTCCTGCAGATCCCGGTGTTCCTCGGCCTCTTCCACGTGCTGCGCCACCTCAAGCCGACCATGCCGGACAACCTCAAGACGCTCTACGGCTGGACCGTCGGGCAGTTCGACAGCGCCTCGCACGCCAAGCTCTTCGGCGCTCCGATCGCGGCGAGCTTCAAGTCCACCAGCGAGGAGCTTGCGCTGCTGGACGCCAACGGCACGACGGTCAAGATCGTCGCCGGCATCCTGATCGCGCTGATGATCTGCACGACGTTCCTCACCAGCCGCCAGATGATCCTCAAGACCGGCTGGGCCGAGGACCCTCAGCAGCGCATGGTGCAGCGGCTGATGCTCTACGGCGTTCCGTTCTCGCTGCTGATCTCCGGCGCCATTTTCCCGATCGGTGTCGTCATCTACTGGGTGACGCAGAACGTCTTCTCGCTCGGCCAGCAGATGTGGGTGCTACGCAAGTATCCGCCGCCGCCCAGCATGACCAAGGCCGGAAACGGGGCCAAGACGCCGCCGGCCAAGTCCGACGGCAAGGGCAAGACCGACGGCAAGGGCAAGACCGACGGCAAGAACGTCAGCCCCGCCAAGACCATCGACAGCAAGGCGCTTGCCCCGAAGGTGGGGGCGAAGCCCGTAAACCCGAAGAAGGGTGGTGCGGCCAAGCGGTAGCCGGTCGACGCGACGGACGCCCGGATGGGCCGGCCGCACCAGGTCCGGGTGTGGCGGCTTCCCATCGCGGGTCCGGCGCTCCCGGCCCGTGGTCGTACCCCGCCGAGACGTCCTGTGACGGCGCTGCCCGCGCCCCGAGCACCCGGAGATGATCCTGTGACCGAAACGAGTACCCCCTCCGCGCCGGACACCGTCGCCCCTGACGCGGACACCGCGGCCGTTGCCAACGGCGCGGAGGAGGCCGCCGTGGAGACCTCGGAGGAGGCCGCCGAAGCCGCCGAGGAGACCTCGGAGGAGGCCGCCGAAGCCGCCGAGGAGACCTCGGAGCGGCCCGCCGCCGACAACAAGGATCTGTTCCGCGAGAGCGAGATCGCCGCGGACTACGTCGAGGGGTTGCTCGACATCCTCGACTACGACGGCGACATCGACGAGCTGATCTCGGCCGGTCGACCGGTGGTCGAGGTGGTCGGTGGTCGGCTGCAGTCGCTCGTCGGCCAGCGCGGAGCGACGCTCGAGGCGCTCCAGGAGCTCACCCGCCTTGCGGTGTTCCGGCAGACCGGCACGCCCAGCCGGCTGCTGCTCGATGTCGGCGGCTACCGCGCTACCCGCCGCAAGGAGCTCGCCGCCGTCGCCAAGAACGCCGCGGAGACGGTCAAGGAGTACGGCGAGGCCGTCAAGCTCGAGCCCATGAGCGCGTTCGAGCGCAAGTGTGTGCATGACGTGATCAACGCACTCAGCGGCGTCGAGAGCGAGTCCGAGGGCATGGAGCCGAGCAGGCGGATCGTCGTTCGCCCGGTCAGCTGAGACGCGAAAGCACTCATGGCGGCGCCGCGCACAACCGTGCGCGGCGCCGCCTCTTTCATCGGTCTTGTCGGGCTTGGGAGGACGGCATGGACAATTCGGGGGTACGCCCCGAGTCGCGCTCGACTGCTGGCACCGGTAGCGGTGCCCCGGCCGACCGCGACGCTCTGGCGGCGACCGCTCTGTTCGGCGCCCGCCTCCCGATGGCCGTTCACTATGCGCAGCGCCTCGCGACCGACGGAGTCGTACGCGGCCTCATCGGGCCCCGGGAGACCGATCGGCTCTGGGAGCGCCACCTCCTCAATTGCGCGGCGGTCACCGAGCTGCTCCCCGCCGAGGCATCCGTGACGGACGTCGGCTCGGGCGCCGGCCTGCCCGGGATCGTCCTCGCCATCGCCCGCCCCGACCTCACCGTGACACTGGTGGAGCCGCTCGCGCGGCGGACCGCGTTTCTTTCCGAGGTCATCTCCGATCTGGCGCTGCCGAACGTCACGGTCGTCCGGGCCCGCGCCGAGGAGGCCGCCGGCACGCTGCCCCCGGCCGATGTGGTCACCGCCCGCGCGGTCGCCCCGCTGGATCGCCTCGCCGCTTGGTGCCTGCCGCTGGTCCGCGTCGGCGGTCGGCTGCTGGCCCTCAAAGGCGCGACCGCGGCCGACGAGGTCGCCGCCCATCGTGTCGCCGTCGCACGGCTGGGCGGGAGCGACCCGGCGGTACGCCAATGCGGCGCTCCCCTACTCGATCCACCCACCACGGTCGTGGAGATCGTGCGCGAGCGGGCGGCCATCCCCCCGACGACCTCATCGCCGCCACGGCCTAAGCCGGCGCGTGGCCGGCGCGTACGCCGTTAGCCGCCGGGGCAGCGGTTGTCGCCGCCGCTGTGTTCGATGCAGTGCGTCGGGCCGGACGGCACCGGGGCCCGCGGGTTGAGAGTGCGGTCGGCGTCGCGTGCGATGAATGCCGCGGGCAGGGCAAGCAGCGCGGCGAGTACGAAGTAGACAACGCTCGTCCGGACCATCCGGCCGCCGGCGGCGACGGCTGCGATGACGGCCGGCCCGCCGGCGCCGATGCCCGCGAGCCAGAGGCTCACATGGGCGGTCCGCACATGCAGGGCCGCCGTTCGATCGTCGCCGTTGCTCGAGGCTCCCGCGCCCCAGGCCTCCATGCCGAGGGCGAAGACCTTCCACAACAGGGCCGCGACGGCGGCCAGCCAGCAGAGGGTCAGCACGGTCACGGCGAGCGGCGCGGCAACGGGTCCGCGCTCGGAGGGCCGGTCGGCGACGTTGGTTGGCATGACGTGACCCTATGAAGCGGACCCGACCCGGCTATCGGCCGCGATACTCAACCGGCCGTCCGTATTCGTACTCAACCTGTTTGGGGCCGCCGGTCGGCCGTGGTTCATGGTGGCTCCGGCGGGGCGAGGCGCCCGTGCCCGTGGATGCTCGTGCGCCGGACCTCTGCTCCGGGTCGCTCGACCCGCTCAGGGGGTGGACCCGGGGTGTCGTGCTCCAGACTCCTGGCTCCCGGCGTCCCGGCTGCGGCGGGCGCCTGGTGATGCGCTGGTAGCTGGATCCCGGCTCGGTAGCGCCGCGGCGCGTGTCGAGGCCGCAATGGCTGAGACGCCACCACGTCGTCTGCCCGGTGCCGATCGTCGGAAATAGCGCCACCAGGCGCCACCGGCGTCACGTCAGAAACCTCGTCGCGCTGACCGCCGAGGCGGGGGTTGGCCCGGTCGCGCCGGACGGGGCGTCCTCGGGTACATCGGGGTTGGGAGACCGACCGGCAAACTGCGGTCCCGGAACGGTCCCCAGCGACTCGCCCCGCCGAGGCTGCGAGGCGTCCGGAGCCCGACGGGGATAACGGCGACGCCGGAACGCGACAGTTCAGCGGCAAAGGAGGGCGCCTCGGCTTCGTGACTCGGGCCTCGCGCCAGCCCAATGCGGAGCCTCCTGCGGCCGCCCCTCGTGGCTCACGCCTGGACCGCGCGGCTCGCTCGTTGCGCCGCACCTCTGAGCGCATGTTCTGCTGCCCGTCCCCGGTCGCGCTCCGGGCCGACGGGTGTCGCAACTCCGCGACGTCGTGTCGTGCGCCGACCGGGCCTAACCCCACCAGCCGTCGCGTCGGATATCGGTCCATCCGAGGGACCCGTGGCTTCGTGGGGGCGTCGGCCGTAGGCTGACCGCGCGTCGCTTCTGCGACCCGTGAATGTGGCGGGGTGCGCGCGGATCGCCACCCTCCCTCCTCCGTTGAACCGCATGCGTCGTCCGAGAGCGCGGGGAGGCGTTCGCGGTGGGAGAGGAATCCGGGACGGACGGGATTGACACGGTGGGCGAGAACGGTAGCTACGACGACCTCGATACAGGCGGGTTCCAAGGCCCTGTTTCACGTGAAACACGACGAGACAGAGCGGAAGGACCGGCCGTACCGGAGACCCAGCCATCGGCGTCGGCGCCGCCCGACGGGCACCCCGGTTCGGTCCCGAACGCACCGCCGCAGGTACCCTCGCTCGGTACGCCAAGCGGGGGCCGACCGCCAGCGGTGGAACTCAACCTTTCCGCCGCTACGAACGTCAAGCGGACCGGTACCGTGTACGGACGCGGTGCGGTACCCGTCGAGGAGGGCTACGTGCCCGCCGAAAAGGAAGCTCCTGTGCGGCGTATGCCGCCGTCGCCTGATCCCCACCCAGCCGGACCACCCGACACCGAGGTCGCCATGACCGATGCCTACGTTTCACGTGAAACCGAAGACCCGCCACTAGCGCTGGAGGCCAAGCGGGCCGTGGAAATCTTGAACCCGAGTGGTGAGGTCACGATGCCTCGGCCGCCGAAGCGTCGCATCATGTGCGTCGCGAACCAGAAGGGCGGAGTTGGCAAGACCACTACCGCGGTCAACATCGCGGTTGCACTGGCGCTCCACGGCAACCGGGTGCTCGTGATCGACCTCGACCCCCAGGGGAACGCCTCCACGGGCCTCAACGTCCCCCACCACGCGGGCGTACCCGATATCTATGACTGCCTGATCGACGGAGCCCCGCTCGACGCGGTGACCCAGTCGGTGGAGGGAATCCCCAACCTCTCGGCCGTGCCGGCGACCATCGACCTGGCCGGTGCAGAGATCGAGTTGGTCTCCGTGGTGGCCCGCGAGTCCCGCCTGCGGCGGGCTATCGAGGCGACCCGGGCGGAGTACGACTACATCTTGATCGACTGTCCGCCATCGCTCGGACTGCTGACCGTGAACGCGCTCGTCGCGGCGGAGGAGGTGCTGATCCCGATCCAGTGCGAGTACTACGCGCTGGAGGGTGTTCAGGCCCTCACGAGCAACATCGACCTTGTGCGCTCGCACCTTAATCCGAACCTCGACGTGAGCACCGTCATCCTGACGATGTACGACCGGCGTACCCGTCTGGCGGACCTCGTGGAGCAGGACGTGCGCACCCACTTCGGGCCGAAGGTCCTCGACGTCGTGATCCCGCGCAACGTCCGCGTATCCGAGGCGCCGAGCTACAGCCAGTCGGTCATGACGTACGACCCGGGCTCGCGTGGTGCCGTGAGCTACTTCGAGGCGGCGCTGGAGATTGCGAACCGGGGTGCACAGCTAGCCGGTGGTCCGGAATGAAGCAAGCAGGGGGTCCGGAATGAAAAGCAACCGTCGGGGTGGTCTCGGACGCGGTCTGGGGGCGCTCATCCCGACCACCGCGCCGATCCCACCCGGCGTCGAGCCGGGCGAGGCGGCCGGGGCCAGCTCGTCCGGCGCCACCGCCGTCGCGACCGCTCCGCCGCAGCCGGGGATGATCCCCCGCCCACCGACGAACGGCACGGCCCCTGACGACGCCCGTCCGGGCAACGAGCTGAGCGGCCGCGAGCCGGCGGCCCCGATCCGTGATCTGGCCCCCGTCCCGGGTGCGCGGTTCGCGGAGGTGCCGGTCGACTCCATCGTTCCGAACCCCAAGCAACCCCGGCAGGTTTTCGACGAGGAGACGCTGGAGGAGCTCAAGCAGTCGATCGAGCAGGTGGGGTTCCTGCAGCCCATCGTGGTCCGGGAGCTGGACGAGGAGCGCTACGAGCTCGTCATGGGCGAGCGGCGGTGGCGGGCCGCCCAGGCGCTCGGCAGGAACCTCATCCCCGCGATCGTCCGGGACACCCGGGACGACGCGATGCTGCGGGATGCTCTGCTGGAGAACATCCACCGCGCGGACCTGAACCCTCTGGAAGAGGCGGCCGCCTACCAGCAACTGCTGGAGGAGTTCGGTGCCACACACGAGGAGTTGGCGAAGCGGATCGGCCGCAGCCGCCCGCAGATTTCCAACACGATCCGGTTGTTGAACCTCCCGCCGAACGTCCAGCGGCGGGTGGCCGCCGGGGTGCTCTCGGCCGGGCACGCGCGGGCGCTGCTGGGCCTGGAGGACGAGCAGGAACAGGACAGCCTCGCCCACCGCATCGTGGCGGAGGGACTCTCGGTACGGGCGACCGAGGAGCTGGTGGCCCTGGCCGTTGCGGACGGCGCGGCGAACCGCAAGCCTCAGCCCTCGCAGCGCCGGGCGAAGCCGCACGCCCCCGGGCTCTCCGATCTGGCGAACCGGCTGTCTGACCGGTTCGACACCAGGGTGAAGGTCGACATCGGCCGGCGTAAAGGCCGGATCACCATCGAGTTCGCGACGGTGGACGACCTGGAGCGGATCGTCGGCATCATCGGCATGAACGAACGTCCGCCCGAGGAATGACCCCGGGTACAGAGAACAAACGGCGGCCGCTTCCCGGCCGCCGGTTTTCATTCTTTCGCAACTGAGTGTCGCGCCAGTTCTCCACAGAGGTTTTCCACAGGTACCTCTGTTTCACGTGAAACTACGCCTAGAACGGCATGGGTGCCTGTGGACAAAGCGACCAGAAGAGCGGCGACATCCGTTCGGTGATTACTCTGTGCAATGTCCGCCCGGGGGTACCGATACGGCCGATAGACGACCCACCGGCGGGGGAAGACAGCCCTATGGCCGGTTGCTAGGGTCGGCTCGTGTCCGAGACACCGCGCCCTCTCCCTGGCTTTGCCACCTGGCCCTCATTCCCCTTCGAAGGCGACCTCCGCATAAAGAAGCTCGACGATCTGGTCGAGGTCGAGCCACCCCGACACGGTGACGATCCGTCGGAGTGCCGCACCTGCGGCGCGCCGGACGAGGCGTACATCTGGGTCAGCGACCGCTGGCGGGTGCGCAGTCTGGAGCGGCCGACCGGCCTTCCCATGGTGCTCATCCTGGAGTCCCGGTCGCACCTGGACCTCGGTGACCTGCCGAACATGCACGCCGCCGAGCTCGGTGTCATGACCGTGCGGTTGGAGCGGGCGATCCGCTCGCTCGACGGGGTCGCTCGGGTGCATGTCAACCGGTGGGGCGACGGGTCGGCCCACCTGCACCTGTGGTTCCTCGCGCGGCCGTACGGGCAGCTTCAGCTGCGCGGCACCTTCCTGTCGATGTGGGACGAGATCCTGCCGCCGATCCCCGAGGACCGGTGGCGGGAGAACCTCGCGCTCGTGGCCGCGTGGCTGGCCGATTTCGGCGGCCGTGCGCTTGCCGAGCCGCCGCGCATCGACTGGCAGGCGCCGGCCACCCTCGCTCCCGACGCCGCCGCGGTCGTGGCCGGGAAGGACACCGCCGCGGTCGTGGCCGGGAAGCAGGATCGGACGGAGTCGGACGCGACCATCGACGCGGTGTCGGCCGAGGCCGGGTATGACGGCGCTGTCACCACGGAAGGCGGCGGGACCGGGACCACCGGGACCGGCACCGGCGCGACCCAGCTCGACGAGGCCGGAAAGAACGACGAGACGACCGGCAACGGCCCGGCAGCCGAGGAGCGGCAGACCCCGGCGCAACGGGACTCGACCGCCGACCTGGACGCCGCCACGGCGCCGGCCTGATGCTTAATCCGCCTGCTCCGCCGGGTGGGAGCTCCACACGGCGGAGCAGGATCGCGGTAACTCTCCCCTGACGGACGATTGCCGCGTACGATCCGTCACTGGGGGCAAGGAGGCGGCGGGTGGCTCGACTACGTTACGGCTTTGTGGGGAACGGCCAATGTCACGCCGCCTGGTCAATCTGACCCTCGACACACTCGAGGACCTGCCGCGCTCATGCCGCAGGTGCGTCTACTGGGAGCTCGATCCGGTCTCCGCCGAGCGCGCCTGCGCATCCGGCGATCCAGAGCTCGAAAAGGAAGCCTGGGTGTCCCAGACGCTTCTCGAGTGGGGCTCGTGCGGAAAGCTCGTTTACGTCGACGGCATGCCCGCCGGGTTCGTCATGTTCGCACCGCCGGCCTACGTGCCGCGGTCGATGGCGTTCCCGACCTCGCCGGTGTCCGCCGACGCCGTCCTGCTCACGACCGCGCGGGTGGTCGGGGCGTTCGCCGGCGGGGGCCTTGGCCGCATGCTCGTGCAGGGCGTGGCGCGCGATCTGACGAAGCGCGGGGTGAAGGCGATCGAGGCGTTCGGTGACGCCAAGTTCGGGGAGGACGTCGCCGACGACCAGCCCGCAGGCTGCATCGCCCCGGCCGACTTCTTCCTCTCGGTCGGCTTCAAGACCGTTCGGCCGCATCCGCGCTTTCCCCGGCTGCGGCTGGAGCTGCGCACCGCGCTGTCCTGGAAGTCCGACGTGGAGTACGCGTTGGAGAAGCTGCTCGGGTCGATGAGTCCGGAGTCGCTGCTCCGTCCGGTCCGTCCGGCGACCCGGTCGATGCTCTAAAAGCGAAATAACCGACTTAACCGGTACGCCGAGAGTCGAGTTGCCACGCCGGTCGAACTACCGGGCCGCGGCCGCCGCCGCCCGCAGCTTGCTGACATCGATCGAGCCCGTCGGCACGTCGACCTCGACCGGGTAGTACATCCGCTGCACGGCCGCCATGATGGCCTCCACCATGCGCTCCCGGAACAGCGGGTCGATCAGCCGCTCCCGGTCGACCGGCGAGCTCAGGTAGCCGGCGTCCACGCGGACGGCCGGCATGCGGGTCAGCCGGAGCAGCTCCCAGGACTTCGGGTGGGTCTGGCAGTTGCGCATCCCGGTCCGGGTCACGATCTCCCGCTGCACCAGCCCAGCCAGCCGCTCGCCCACAGTGGACGTCACGCCGCCGCTGAGGCTGCCGTAGTGGTAGGTGGCGACGCCGTCGGCCTCCGTGTTGGGGTGGCTGTCGACGTGGATCGAGATCAGAAGATCGGCGCCGAGGTCGTTGGCGAGCTTCGCCCGCTGCCGGTTGGTGATCGTCTCCGTCGGGTTGGGGCCGCGGGTCAGGTTGACCCGCATGCCAGCGGCCCCGAGCCGCCCCTCCAGCCGCAGGGCGATGTCGAAGGCCAGGTCGGCCTCGGTCCAGCGCAGCGGCCCGTCCGGCACGACCACGCCCGGGTCGTCGGGCCCGCCGTGACCGGGGTCGACGACGATCCGCTTGCCCACGAGGGCCGGCCCGGAGGCGTGGAAGGCCGCCGTCTCCCGTAGCAGCTGCGGCCGGCCGCCGACCACCTTGCGGCCCAGGCGGCGCAGTGCGTTCATCGTCGCCGGCCCGCAGGAGCCGTCGGGAGTCAGCCCGACCTCCCGCTGGAACTGTGCGACCGCGCGCGCCGTGTATCCGCCGTAGACGCCGTCGGCGCGGCCCACGTCGTACCCCATCTCCAGGAGCCGCTCCTGCAGCTGCCGCACGTCGTCGCCCACGAGCGGGTCAGCGACCGCCTGGTAGAGCGCGCGCTGGCCCAGACGCCACCGGGCGGCGTCGAGCGCGCGCCAGGTCTCGTCACCCACCTTGCCGTCCGCGGACAGCCCACGGCTCTGCTGGAAGGCGCGCACGGCCATCTCGGTCGCCTCGTCGTACTCCGCGACCTCCGCCGGGTCACTCAGCAGCCCAAGGGTGGCGAGGATCGCGCGGATCTCCACCACCGCCGGACCGCGGTCACCGCGTCGGATTGGACGCATCGACGACCTCCCTCTGGCTTTGCCGTACTTCGTCTCGAGCTAGGTACTGGGCGAATCCTCCGGGAGCGTACCTTCCTACGCCCACCGTCGCGCTCTGGGCCGTTGCCGCTCCCCGGGAACGCCTCGGGGAACTTATCGTGGATGCGAGCCCTCGCAAAACCGCTGAGATGCCCGCAAAGCCGCCAAGCAGAGCGTCCCGTGCCCCTACCAGGCACGGGACGCTGCGAATGGAACCTCAGAGCGCGGATTCGATCATCCGCAGCAGCGCGCTCTTAGGGTGGGCACCGACGATCGACTGCACCGGCTGGCCACCCTTGAAGAGCGTCAGCGTCGGCACGGACATCACCTGGTACGCGGTCGTGGTCGACGGGTTCGCGTCGATGTCGAGCTTGACCACCTCGAGCTTGTCGCTCAGCTCGGAGGCGATCTCCTCGAGTACCGGCGCTACTTTGCGGCACGGCCCGCACCACTCGGCCCAGAAGTCGACGAGCACCGGCTTGTCCGACTGCAGGACATCGCTGGTGAAGGTGGCGTCGGTGACCGACTTGGTGGCTCCCATCTCGGTTCCCCTACTCTTTGAAGTGCTGCTTAGGATTCCAACGAGGCGATGTAGCGCTCGGCGTCGAGAGCCGCGGCACATCCGGTGCCCGCGGCCGTGATGGCCTGGCGGTAGGTGTGGTCGACGACGTCGCCGGCGGCGAAAACGCCCGCCAGGTTGGTGCGGGTGCTCGGGGCGTCCACCGTGACGTAGCCCTCGTCGTCGAGGTCGACCTGGCCGCGGAAGAGATCGTTTCGCGGGTCGTGGCCGATCGCGACGAAGACGCCGGTGACGTCGAGCTTGCTCTCCTCGCCGGTCTTGATGTTGCGCACCGCAACGGCATGGACCTTGCCCCCGCCGTCGAGCACGCTGGTCACCACGGTGTCCCAGAGGACGCGGATCTTCTCGTTGGCCAGCGCCCGGTCAGCCATGATCTTGCTGGCGCGGAACGCGTCGCGGCGGTGAATGATCGTGACGGTCTCGGCGAACTTGGTCAGGAACGTCGCCTCCTCCATCGCGGAGTCACCACCGCCGACGACGACGATGTGCTGACCGCGGAAGAAGAACCCGTCACAGGTGGCACAGGAGGACACGCCGTGGCCCAGCAACTCCTGCTCGCCCGGCACGCCCAGCGGCCGCCAGGCCGACCCGGTCGCGAGGATGACCGCCTTCGACCGGTACTCGGTCTCGCCGATCCGCACGATCTTGATGTCACCGGTCAGATCGAGGGCGGTGGCGTCGTCGGTGATGAAGTCGGCACCGAACCGCTCGGCCTGCTTACGCATGTTGTCCATGAGTTCCGGCCCCAGGACACCGTCCGGGAAGCCGGGGAAGTTTTCCACGTCGGTGGTGGTCATCAGGGCACCACCGGAGGTGGCGCCTTCGATCACGAGCGGCCGCAGGTTGGCACGCGCGGCATAGACCGCGGCGGTGTATCCGGCGGGTCCGGAGCCAACAATGATCAGATCGCGGAGCTCGTCCACTTGGACTCCCTAGCAGATGACGGCTGCACCAGCCTGCGCTGGCCAGAACGTCATCGTACGAACCGGAGATTCCCGTGTGGGCACGTGGCCCTGATCACGGCAGCTGCGCGCTGTAGCGCTGGTCGGCGATCGCCCCGCCGGAACCGCAGCTCGGCCCCACTACGACCACCCATTTGCGGTTGGGAACCTGGTGTGCGCCGTCGAGCAGCACCACGAGGACCGGGTTGCCCTGATAGCGGGCGTAGTCCAGCAGCGAGACGGTGCCGCCGTATTCGGCGAGGATCGCCTTCAGACACACGGCGCGGGCCTCGGGGTCGACCAGCCGGCGCAACGCCTCGGGCACGGCGGACGGGTCGATCGTCGGTGCGGTGGGAGCCGCCAGGGCACCGGGCCCGGCGCCCTCGGTGGCCGCGTTGGGTTGGCGCGTCGCCTTGCTCTGGGCGTCCAGCGCCGACAGCGAGTCACGGTCGTAGTCGAACCCCGACGCGCGCACGCCGCCGGCTTTCGCGTCGTAGCCGCGATCGGCGGCGAGAGGCTCGCCGGGGCTACTGGCGGAGTTGTCCGGCGCTCCACCGGCCGTCGTGGCGCTCTTGTCGTTGCCTCCGTTGAGGTGTGGCGCGACGCTGACCAGGCCGGCGCCGAAGACCAGCACGGAGGCGGCCACGCCGACCGCCCCGGCCCAACGCCGCCGCCTGGTCCGCTGCTTCGTCCCGTCGCGGCCACCCGGCAGCGCCGTCAGGCGCCGGGCGGCAAGGGGCGGCTCGCCGGCGAACGCGGCATCCAGCCGGGCGGCGACGTCGTCGGGGATCGTGACCGGCTCGGCAGCGAGGGCGCCGAGATCGGTGCGGACGGCTGCTTCCGCGGACAACAGGGCCTCGTAGGCGCTCGTCCAGCGCGGATCGGTGGCGACGAGCTGGGCGACGGTGGCAGCGTCGGGTGTGCCGTCGAGCGCCCCGCCGACATAGTCGGCGAGTCGGTCGAGGTCGACCTCACCGAAGTCTGCCCCGGTCACGCGCCACCCTCCTTTCCGACCCGGGTTGGCCCGGACCCCTTGCCGGCTGGGGGTTTGACGCCCGGCTGAACCTGCGGGTTCCGCTCGGCGGAGTGATCCGGCTCTCGTAGGTGCCCGAGCAGGATCGCCAGCCGGGCCCGGCCCCGGGCACACCGGCTCTTGATCGTGCCCTCCGCGACGCCCAGCACGCGGGCCGCGTCGGCGACCGGGTATCCCTGGAGATCGACCAGGACAAGGGCGGCCCGCTGGTCGGGCGCGAGCTGGGCGAGCGCTGCCCGGACGACCAGCGCGGTGTCGCGGTCGACCGAGGGTGCAACCGTCCGGTCGACCTCGGGCAACGGCACGGTCGGGCGGGCCTGGCGCCGGCGCAGCCGGTCGAGGCAGGAGTTGACCACAATGCGGTGCAGCCACGTCGTGACCGCGGACTCGCCGCGGAACCGGTCGGCGGCACGGTAGGCCGAAAGGAGCGCGTCCTGGAGCGCGTCGGCGGCCTCCTCGCGGTCGCCGATCGTCCGCAGCGCGACGGCCCACAGCCGATCGCGGTGGCGGCGCACCAGCTCGGCGAAGGCGTGCGGGTCGCCGGCGGTGTGGGCGCGCAGCAGCTCCGCGTCGTCACGCGGGTCGCGCGCTTCGGGTTCGCCGCCCACCACGGCCTGCACCCTACCGGTCAGATGCCAGTCCCGGCTGCACTACGACTGGACGTCGACGCGGATGTCCTGCACGCCAACCTGGTAGCCGCTGCACGAGCCGATGCCCGGTGGCAGCTTGGTGATCCAGACGATCAGGTAGCGCACGGGCTCGGACGCGCCGGGCAGAAAACCGACGGTCGTGGCGGCGTCCTGGGTCGGCTGGCCGACGATCGGGTAGTCGGCGCCCTGCAGGCCATCGAGGATGGCGCCGTCGCTGGCGGAACTGCTCGCACCCGGATCCTTGTTGCCGGCGTGCAGCTCGACCGCCGCGCCCCGCTGCGACAGCTGCACCTGCACCGAGGCCACCTTCTTCTCGGCGCCCAGGTCGAGGAGCAGGCCCATGCCCTTCTTGAGCCCGCCGAAGTCGGGCCGACCCTTGTAGCAGTCCGTCCGCCACGGAGTCGTGACGTCGCCATCGATCGCTTTGCCTGCGTCGACCATTTCCGACCGGTTGCCGGTCGGCGAGTCGATGGCACGGATCTGGCTGGCGACCAACTTCAGCTGGGTGACCCCGCCACCGGTGCGTTGGGCGGCCGGGGTTTTGTTGATGCCGGCGCCGCTCACGCCGTTTTTGTTGCCGGAGAGGGCCTGGACGGAGCCCAGGACGCCGGCGATGGCGATCACGAGCAGGCCCACGACGCCGATCAGGATCTTGCGGCTCGCCGGCCGGGGCGGATCGGCGCCCTCGGCGGCGTTGTCGAACGCCCGGAAGCCCAGAGACTCGTCGCTGGCGAAAAGCGGGTGCCCGCCCTCCTGCTCGAACCGGCTCAGCTCGCCGACGAGCACGTCGGCGGCGGGGACCGGCAGCTCCGGGTTGAGCAGGTCCATGGTCAGCTCGTCGAGGTAGGCAGGCACGCCGCCGCGCACCTGGCGCGGCGCTGCCAGATTGCCGTCGGCGTCGCGCACGGCGTCCTGGACCGGGGTCGGTCCCGCCTCGGCGTGCGGCCAGGCACCGGTCAATGCGCAGTAGAGCACCGCGCCGATCGCGCGGAGGTCGGCCTCGGGCGTGGTCGCCTCGTCGGCGCGCGCGTCGGTGAGGACCACGCGGCCGTCGCCGGCGAGCAGGACGGTGCCGGGGTGGATGTTGCCGTGCGCCATGCCGGTCGCGTGGATAGCGGCGACAGCGTCGGCCACCGCGCAGGCGACCGTCGCGGCCCGGTCGGGGTCCAGCGGCCCGTCGGCGACAAGCTCGCGCAGGGACGAACCGTCCACCCACTCGCGCACCACGTAGGCCCGCTCGCCCTCATCGATCGCGTCGTAGACACCCACGAGATGCGGATGCACGATGCGACTGGCGGCGACGGCGGCGGAGAGCATCTCCCCGGCGGATTCACCACCGGGGTAGCGCAGGACGACGGCGACCGGGCGACGCAGGATGACGTCCACACCGCGCCATAACTGCCGGCCGAGGGAATCGTCGGCGATATGCTCCTCAAGCTGATAGCGCTCCGCGAGCACCTCTCCCACGGTAGGTGCGCCGAAGGTCAGCACCTGGGGGGCCGCCCCGGGCGCCTCCTGACCTTCGCCGTTCTGGGTCACCCGTCCTCCCTCTGGTTGGACCCGCGCCGCATGGTGACGTCGACGGTCTGCTGCTAAGCCTAGGCGGTCCCGGCGACCATCGGGACCGACCTTACCCGGAGGGTGCCGGCTGCCCGACATGCCACCGTCCTTCTCGCCCAGGCCGAACGGTCAATCGGCTACGTGGCGTGAGTCTTTGGTCACGCTGCATGATGGGGCGGGATTTCAAATTCCGGAATCGCCCAGAGGTACGAAAGGCCGAACCGGTGGGGTTCAGCGCGGTCCGCGGGGATATCGGATGCGCCGGCGAGCCGCACCGATAGGCTGTCCATCCCATGCCGGAAACGTCCCTCACCCGCGAGCCGCCCGTGACCCGCGAACTCACCGCCGCCCAGCGCCGCGCCGTCGCGGAGCTGATGCGCGTCTCGCCCATCGCCGACGACCTGGGCCGCCGCTTCGCCGCCGCCGGACACGAGCTGCACCTCGTCGGCGGCTCGGTCCGCGACGCGCTGCTGGGCCGCCTCGGCGACGATCTCGACTTCGCCACCAGCGCGCGGCCCGACGAGACCCAGCGCCTGCTCAATGGCTGGGCCGAGGCGATCTGGACGACGGGCGCCGAGTTCGGCACGATCGGCGCCGCGCGGCAGGGCCTTCGGGTGGAGATCACCACCTACCGGGCGGAGGCATACGACCGGGTCAGTCGTAACCCGATCGTCGAGTACGGCACGAACCTGCTCGACGATCTCAAGCGGCGCGACTTCACGGTCAACGCGATGGCCGTCTCCGTCCCCGAGCACCGGTTCACGGACCCCTACGGCGGCCTGGCCGATCTGGCTCGGCAGGAGCTGCGCACTCCCGGTACCCCGGAGGAGTCTTTCGCCGACGACCCGCTGCGCATGCTGCGCGCCGCGCGGTTCGCCGCCCAGCTCGGTTTTGTCGTCTGCCCCGACGCGCTCGCCGCGATGATGCGGATGGCGGCCGACCTCGGGCGGATCACGGCCGAGCGGATCCGCGACGAGTTCACCAAGCTGATGTGCGCGGCCGACCCGGTGATCGGGCTGCGCCTGCTCGTCGACACCGGCCTGGCCGAGCACTTCCTGCCGGAGCTGTCCGGCCTGCGCCTGGCGATCGACGAGCACGCCCAGCACAAGGACGTCTACGAGCACACGCTCACGGTGGTGCGCAACGCGGTGGGCCTGGAGGAGGACGGCCCCGACTTCGTCCTGCGTATGGCCGCGCTGATGCACGACGTGGGCAAGCCGGCGACCAAGGCGGTCGGGCTGGACGGGCGGGTCAGCTTCCATCATCACGAGCTGGTCGGCGCCCGCATGACCAAGCTGCGGATGAAGGCGCTCAAGTACCCGAAGGACGTGACCAATGACGTCACCGATCTGGTGGCGCTGCACCTGCGCTTCTACGGGTACGGGCGGGGGGAGTGGACCGACTCGGCCGTGCGCCGGTACGTCACCGACGCCGGCCATCTGCTGCCCAGGTTGCACAAGCTGACGCGCAGCGACTGCACCACGCGTAACCGCCGGAAGGCGGCCCAGCTGGCGGCCGACTACGCGGCGCTCGAGGAGCGGATCGCGCGCCTGCAGGAGGCCGAAGACCTGGCGAGGGTACGGCCGGACCTCGACGGCAACGCGATCATGGAGCTGCTCGGCCTGCCCCCCGGCCCGCTGGTCGGGCAGGCGTGGCGGCACCTGAAGGAGCTGCGCCTGGAGCGCGGTCCACTGGAGCACGACGAGGCGGTCGCCGAGCTGATGCGCTGGGCGGCGGAGCACGGCATCACGACACCTGGCTGATCGTCACGTCCAGGGGGGCCGTCGCCGGGGTCGTTGGAGTCGTCCGCGCCGAACGCCGCGATCTTCTCCAGGACGTCCATGACCCCGTGCCCGCGTCGGTTACCGTCCCTAGCAGCCGGCGCGTGCCGGCCGGAGGTCGAGGCGGGAGGGCCGATGCAGCCGTGTCCGGGGTGTGGCACCGGGACCGTCGACCCGGCCGGACCCGGAGGTCGAGGCGGGAGGGCCGATGCAGCCGTGTCCGGGGTGTGGCACCGGGACCGTCGACCCGGCCGGACACTGCACGCGGTGCGGCACGTTCCGCGGCGCGCCGCCGCCGGCCCCCCGGCGTACCCGCAGCCCACTGCTGATCCCGCTCATCGCCCTGTCGGCGACTCTCGTCGTCCTCGTCGTCGCGATCGTGGTGGTCGTCGTGGCGCGCTCCGGCACCGCCCGCCGCACCGGCGACACCGGTGCCGTGGCCGACAGTTGCGTGGTCGGCACCTGGAAGGTGACCGCTTATCAGGAGGACGTGCCGGTCGACGGCGTGGGCACGGTGCGGTTCACCGGCGCGGGGTTCGAGGTGCGCCTGCGCTCCGACGGCAGCGGCGTCACCGACTACCACGCCAGCGGGACCACGTTCCGGGCCACGGTCAACACCATTCCGTACACGCTGGTCGTGACCGGGACCGTGCGCTTCGACTTCCACGCCGGGGCCGGGTCGGTCTCCTTCGCCAACGTCCGCCCGGCGGGCAAGGAGAAGCTGACCAACGAGAGGACCGGGCAGAGCGAGACCCTCGATCTGCAGGGCAGTGCGGAGCCGGCCCGCTACACCTGCGAAGGCGACTCGCTGACGCAGGTCGCCACGCGCCAGCAGTACCGGGCGGACATGACCCGGGTCAGCCGGAACGGCTGACGGCCGAGCCGGCAGCGACCGGCTGGGCGTCGGCGATGTCGTCGCCGACGCGGCGCGCCCACCGGCCCCCGACCACCCCGTACCAGCCGGCGATCACCGCGTACCCGAAGGCGACCGTGACCAGCGCGACCGTCGAGTGACCGTCGGGCGGCAGCGCCAGCGCCGCGACGAACAGGCCGAGCACGAAGGACAGGTTGAACGTGGTGTCGTTGATGCTGAACACGCGTCCCCGGTAGATGTCGTCGCACTCGTGTTGCAGCGCCGTGTCCACGACGATCTTCATCCCCTGCATCACGATGTTGAGCAGGAAGACGGCGACGAGCAGCGGGCCCGGCCGGAAGGGCAGCCCGAAGGCGAGCACCGCACCCGCCGTGCCGGCGAGCAGCCAGGTGATCCACCGCCACCCGCCGATGCGGCGGGTCACCGGCGGGGTGAGGAACGCGGCCGTCAGCACGCCCACGCCGCCGGCCACGAACACCATGCCCAGGCCACTGATCGAGCCGGTGAAGTCGTGCCCGTGGTGGAAGTACTGCCGGAACAGCAGGAGCGTGGCCAGGGCCAGTACGCCGAACAGTGCCCGGCAGGCGGACTGCGCGATCAGCGCGTACGCGGCGCCGCGGCGGCTGCTCAGGTGGCGTACCCCGGCGACCATGCCCCGGCCGACGGTGACCAGGCCGGTGAGCAGCGAGTCCCGGCGGCGTACCCGATCGTCGGGCCCCAGCTCGTCCGGCGCGAACGACCAGCGGGTCAGCAGCGCCGACGCCGCATACGCCAGGGGTGCCAGGGCGGCGAGCACGGCGTACCCGTGCAGGGTTGCCGGCAGGGCGGTGTTGATCAGGAGGACCGCGGTGCCCAGGCCGAGCGAGTAGCAGATGGAGCCGAGCGTGCCGCTGACGGCGTTGGCGGTGACCAGCCGGCTGTCGTCGACGACGTGCGGGACGGCGGCGGACAGGCCCGCCAGGAAGAAGCGGTTGAGCCCGATGATGAGCAGGGCGAGCGTCACGAAGGCGAGGTTTTCGCCGCCGGTCCAGATGAACGCGATCGCCGGCAGGACGCACAGCGCCCGCAGGAGGTTGGTGACGACGATGATCGACCGCCGGCTCCAGCGATCGAGGAAGACCCCGACGTAGGGGCCGATCAGCGAGTACGGCAGCAGCAGCACGGCGAACCCGGTCGCGACGGCCACGGCGCTGGTCTGTTTCTCCGGATTGAACAGGACGCTGCCGGCCAGCCCGGCCTGGAACCAGCCGTCGGCGATCTGGCTGACGACGCGGACACCGAGCAGACGCCGGAACCCGCGAGCCGCCAGGACCGCGCGCAGGTTGTGTGCGTTGCCAACGGCCGGGCTACGGGTGGCGGACACAGGTTTGAGCCTACGTGGCCGATGGAGCCGGTGCCGCGATGTCGATCGTCCTCACGCGGGGTGGGGCCCGGCGCGCCGCCGGGCCCCATCGGGTCAACCTGGTCAGGTGGCCTCGACGACCCGCTTGCCGGCGCCCCCGCCCTTACCGGCGTCCGGCTCCTGCGCCGCCCCGCCCAGGCGGGCCAGCAGCTTTGGCAGGTCGACGCCGGTCAGATCGGTGCCCAACTGCAGCCCTTGCGCGACGTTGGCCGCCACCGACCTGGTGAGCGCCGACGCGCCGTCGGTGGAGATCACAGTGATCTTGTCGATCTCGCTCATCGGGCGGCTGGCCGACTCCACGACCTGCGGCAGTACCCGTACCACCAGGTCGAGGACGGCCGCCTCGCCGTATTGTGCGAACGCCTCCGCCTTGGCCCGCATCGCCTCGGCCTCGGCCTGTCCGCGCGCGAGGATCGCCGAGGCCTCCGCGCCGCCCTCCCGCTCGGTCGCCTCCGCGTTGGCGGTACGCCGCCGCATCTCGGCCTCGCCCTGCTTGGCACCCTCGATCGCGGCGGCTTCGGCGAGCGCCGCGCGGCGGGACCGCTCGCCCTCGCCGATCAGCCGGGCCTGCTCGGCCTGGGCCTGCGCGGCGGCGATGGTCGCCTGCCGCTCGGCGTCGGCGCGCAGCACCGCGGCGTTGCGGGCGGCCTCCGCCTCCTGCTCGATGCGGTACCGGGCGGCGTCGGCCGGCTTGCGCACCTCGGTGTCGAGCTGGCGCTGCTTGAGCTCGGCGTTGCGCTCGGCCACCTTCTGCTGCTCGCTCAGGATCGCCTGGTCCCGTTCGGCCTGGGCCAGCGGTCCGGCCGCTCGGGACCGGGCGTGCGCGGCGTCGATCTCCGCCTGTACCGTCGCCTTCTTCAGCGCCAGGTTGCGCTCGGCCTCGGCGATGGCCTCCTCGGCGCGCATCCGTTCCTGCTCGGCGTTCTGCCGGGCCTGCGCCTCGGCGATCGCCGCGGCCTTGAGCACCCGGGCCGCCTCGGGGCGGCCGAGGTCCTGCAGGTACGAGCCGGCGGTGCGGATGTCCTCCAGCTGGAACGCGTCGAGCACCAGGCCCTGGTGGGTCAGCGCACGCTCCGCCTCCTCGGCGACGTGCCCGGCGAACGCGGCCCGGTCCCGGATGATCTCCTCTACGGTCAGCCGGCCGATCACCGAGCGGAGCGCCCCGGCGAGCACCTGACCAGTGAACGCCTCGATGCGGTCCTGCTGGTGCAGGAACCGCTGTGCCGCGGGCCGGATCATCTCGGCGGTGCCGCCGACCTTCACGATCGCCACGGCGTCGGCGTCGCACCGGATGCCCTGCTTGCTCACCGCCGCGGAAACCGACACCGGGATCTCCCGGCTGGACAGGCCGAGCGTGTAGAGCCGCTGGACGACCGGCATCACGAACACGGCCGCGCCCATGACCACCTTCTGCCCGGACAGGTCGGTGACGGTCGAGCCGTCGGCCGCCTTGATCGCACGGCCTTTGCGGCCGGTCACGATGAACGCCTCGTTGGGCCCGGCCACCTTGATCCGGGACAGGATGAACATGGCGATCAGCAGGACCAGCAGGACGGCGCCGGCGATCGCGGCTAGGAGGGGGGTCATGGCTCGCCTTCTTTCAAAGGACTTTGGGAGTGGCCTCGACCAGGACGCTGGTCGGGCTGGGCACCTCGATCACGAAGACGTGGGTGCCGAGCGCGAGGGGCTGTGCCGCCCGCGCGTTGAACTTGATCTGCTGGCCGGCGACGCTGAGCCGCACCTCGCCGTACCCGTTCACCGGCACCGGTGTGATCACCACACCGGTGGTGCCGACCAGGTCGCGGCTTTCCAGGGTGGCGTCGGTGCGCATGTTGATCGCCGCGTCGACGAGTCGGCCGGCGACCCAGGCCGTAGGCAGCGCGGCAGCAAGGCCGACGGCGCTCGCGACGAGAGCGTTGTGGCCGGGCACCAGTTCGGCGGCGATAGCACCGCCGAAGCCGAACGCGCCGATGAAGCCGGCGATCGTCGGGAGCGTCAGGTTTGCGCTGCCGCCATGATGCCCGACATGCAGGTGCCCGATGTGCAGGTGCCCGATGTGCACGTGACCGAGGTGCAGGTGCCCACCGATGAGCGAGAGGATCAGCAGGAGCAGGCTCAGCCCGCCGATGCCGAGGAACGTGACCGTGACCGCGCTCATCTCGTGCGCCTCCCCGCGCATGGGCCGAGGCGCCAACCGCGACCCGATCCGAGCCTAGATCGGTCGCGCCACCGAAAACTGTCCGACCGTTGGCGCACACTGGCGGGGTGCGTTGGTCGGTCGTGTCCACCCCGATCGGCGGCCTTGCGGTCGTCGTGGAGGGCGCTGCCATCTGCCGGGTCCATTTCGGCGACCGGTCTGGGCCCGCCGGGCAAAGCCGCGCGGGGCCAGGTTGGTCGGGGTACCAGGGGGAAACGGGCGACTCTGACCCGCTCCTGGACGCGGCGGCGGCCCAGTTGCGGGAGTACTTCGCCGGGCGTCGGACGGAGTTCGATCTCCCGTTGGCTGACGTCGGGGGCTCCGGCTTCGAACGCAGGGTCTGGGCGGCGCTGGCCGATATTCCGTACGGCGAGATGCGCACCTACGGCCAGATCGCCTCGGCGGTGGGCGACCCGGGCGCCGCCCGGGCGGTGGGCACCGCCTGCAACCGCAACCGGCTGCCGGTGCTGCTGCCCTGTCACCGGGTGGTCGGCGCCGACGGCAAGCTGGTCGGCTTCGGCGGTGGCCTGCCGCGCAAGCGCTTCCTGCTGGAGCTCGAGGCCCGGATCCGGGTCGAGCGCGATTTCGCGCTGTGAGCTACAAGAGCACTAAGTGAAACAACCGGTACAAAACAGGCGCAAAGCGGGACGGCGCCGGCATGTCCAGTCGCCGTCCTGCTTCACTCGACGTCAGCGCTCGACTTCGCCGCGGATGAACTTCTCCACGGCCTCGTGCGCGTCGTGGTCGTTGTACTGCACCGGCGGTGACTTCATGAAGTAGCTCGACGCCGACAGGATCGGGCCACCGATCCCCCGGTCCTTGGCGATCTTCGCGGCGCGCACCGCGTCGATGATCACGCCTGCCGAGTTGGGCGAGTCCCACACCTCGAGCTTGAGCTCGGCGTTGAGCGGGACGTCGCCGAACGCCTTGCCCTCCAGGCGGATGTAGGCCCACTTGCGGTCGTCGAGCCACGGAACGTAGTCGGACGGGCCGATGTGGACCGACGCCTTCTCCATCTCGTGCGGGATCTGCGAGGTCACCGACTGCGTCTTGGAGATCTTCTTGGAGACCAGCCGGGTGCGCTCGAGCATGTTCATGAAGTCCATGTTTCCGCCGAAGTTGAGCTGGTAGGTGCGCAGCAGCTCGACCCCGCGGTCCTCGAACAGCTTGGCCAGCGCGCGGTGCACGATCGTCGCACCCACCTGGCTCTTGATGTCGTCGCCGACGATCGGCAGGCCGGCGTCCTCGAACTTCTTGGCCCAGACCGGGTCGGACGCGATGAACACGGGCAGCGCGTTGACGAACGCGCAACCGGCGTCGATGGCGGCCTGGGCGTAGAACTTGTCCGCCTCCTCCGAGCCGACCGGCAGGTACGACACGACGACGTCGACGCGCGCCTCGCGCAGCGCGGCGGCCACGTCGACCGCGTTCTCGTCGGACTCCTGGACGGTCTCCCGGTAGAACTGGCCCAGACCGTCGTAGGTCGGGCCGCGCTGGACGGTCACGCCGGTCGGCGGCACGTCACAGATCTTGACCGTGTTGTTCTCACTGGCAACGATCGCCTCGGCCAGATCGCGGCCGACCTTCTTGGCGTCGACGTCGAACGCCGCGACGAACTCCACGTCGGAGACGTGGTAGCCACCGAAGGTGACGTGCATCAAGCCAGGGACGCGGTCGCTGGGGTCGGCGGCACGGTAGTACTCCACGCCCTGCACGAGGGACGAGGCGCAGTTTCCGACACCGACGATGGCAACGCGGACGGAGCCCATCGCGTGTGCCTCCTCACTTCTAGCTCTACCGCTCCGGTGAATCCGAAGGCGGCGTGGGTGGGGGTGGTGGTGTTACCTGCGGAGTCCGCCCGGATCGCTCGTGGGCGATGAGCTCCTCCAACCAGCGGACCTCGCGCTCGCACGCGTCGAGACCGTGCCGCTGTAGTTCCAATGTGTATGCGTCGAGTCGCTCGGCGGCGCGTGAGAGCACGTCGCGCAACCCCTCGCGGCGCTCCTCGACCCGGCGGCGGCGGCCTTCGAGGATGCGCAGCCGGGTCGCCTGATCGGTGCGGGCGAAGAACGCGAAGTGCACGCCGAAGCCGGGGTCGTCGTAGGTCTCCGGCCCGGCACTGCCGAGCAGTTCCTGGAAGCGTTCCTTGCCCTCGGCAGTGATCTTGTAGACCACCCGGCTGCGCCGGTTGGTCAGCAGTGGCACCTCGCCCGCCGGAGCCGCCGCCGCGGACTCCTCGGTGATCCATCCGGCGCTCTGCATCCGGCGCAGCGTCGGATACAGCGAGCCGTAGCTGATCGCCGCTCGGAACGCGCCCAGTTTGGCCGTCAGCTGCTTGCGCAGCTCGTACCCGTGCATGGGGGTCTCGTGCAGGAGGCCCAGGATCGCGAGCTCGAGCACGGTCACCTCCCTTCACGGTTGGCTCGGGCCGATGTATCGGCTCGATACATCGCAAACGTAGAACGTGTCGGCGTTACCCGCAAATTCAGTTCGTAAACTCTGCGTGAAGTCGCCCCTGCCTCACGATGGGTGACCATGGTCGCCGGACGAGCCGAGACCGCGTACCCTCGCTCCCATGCGCACGCAGCGGCAGGTCGTCGACTACTCGCTTCGGAGGCGAGCGCTGCTGCGTGAGGTCTTTTCCGGACGCGTCGGCACCTATGAGGTGTGCGATGCCTCGCCATACCTCAAAAGCGCTGCCAAGTTCCACGGCGAGCCGACCGAGGTGCGCTGCCCGGTCTGCCGCCGGGAGAACCTCACCAACGTGCACTACATCTACGGCGACGAGCTCAAGCAGTCCGCCGGGCAGGCCCGCCGGCTGGCGGAGCTGCCGGTCCTCGCGATGACGTTCCGTGAGTTCCAGGTCTACGTCGTCGAGGTGTGCCGCGGGTGCGGCTGGAACCATCTCGTCGAGCAGTACCTGCTGGGCCGTGACGGCATCGTGGGCGCGGGTCAGGCCGTGGACGCGGTCGCTGCCGGCGCGCCCGCGGGGTCGCTCGCTGGCACCGGCCCCGCCCGGCCGACGACCCGCTCGGGCGGCCGTCCGCGCACCCGGCTGCGACCGGGGGCCGGCGAGTGAACCGCGCTCGCCAGGTGGTCCGTACGCCTATATGGACGAGCCGAGGCGAGCGCTGTAGGACACATCCGATAAATCGGACCATATCAGTTCTCTACCCTTATGGGCACGCGACCGGCCGTGAGCTGCGGGAAACTCTGCGCACACGCCGGTCGTCGGTCGTCGGTAAGGGTGGTGTAGCTCACGGCATACCGGTGGTGACCGTCCGGTCAGCACCGCAACCGGCAAGGTGGGACGAATGAACGACGGTGACCCGACCAACCCGTCACGGGGCCGGGCCCAGGTTCCGGGCGCGTCCGGCGGTAACGGCGACGCGCCGGGTGGGCGCGGGGGTGGTGAGAAGGGGCCGGCCAGCGGCCGCGCCTCCATCGGCGGCGCGCCGATGACCGGCGGCGCATCGACCGGCCGGGCGTCCGTCGGCGGCAGTGCCGGGCGGGCGACGGTCGGCCGGGCCTCGGCCGGCGGCCCGGCTGACGCCGGCCGGGCGAGAGTGCCCAGCCAGGGCGGCGGCTCTGCGGGCCGGGCGACGGTGGGCCGCGCCCGCGTCGGCGGACCGTCCGATCCGCTGCCGCCAGGCGCCGACGTCATCGAGGGGCCCGGGTTCGCCGCCCGCCTGCCCGGCACGGGTCGCCCGGGCAGGGGTGGCCCGGGCAGGGGTGGCCCGCCCGGTGGCGCCGCGGCCGGCCGGGCCAGGCGCAAGCGCCGCCGCAACTGGATCCTGGCCTCGTTCGCGGTGTTCATCATGCTGGCCGGCACGACTGTCGTCGGTGGCACGTTCTTCTATGACGACGTGGGCCTGCCCAACGACCTGCCGCAGCAGAAGCAGGCGACGACGATCTACTTCGCCGACAACAAGAACCAGATGGGCAAGATCGGCAACGAGAACCGCACGATCATCCCGCCCGACCAGATCCCGAAGACGGTCAAGGACGCGGTCGTCGCCACGGAGGACAAGGACTTCTACCACAACTCGGGCATCTCGTTCACCGGCATCCTGCGTGCCGCGTGGAACAACGTGACCGGTGGCCAACGCCAGGGCGCCTCCACCATCACCCAGCAGTACGCCCGCAACATCGCCGACCTCAAGGGCATCACGTACTCCCGCAAGCTGCGGGAGGCGGTGCTCGCCATGAAGCTCAGCGACACCTACAAGAAGGACGTCATCCTCACCGCGTACCTGAACACGGTGTACTTCGGGCGCCAGTCCTACGGCATCGAGGCGGCGGCGCAGGCCTACTTCGCCAAGAACGCCAAGGACCTGACCCTCGAAGAGGGCATGGCGCTGTCCTCGATGATCAAGAATCCGGGCGGCACCGACGGCAAGGGCAGTCTGTACGACCACACCCTGCACCCGCAGGAGGCCGAGGATCGGTTCCACAACTACATCAAGCCGAACCTGGTCGAGATGAAGGTCATCACGCCCGAGCAGGCGGCCACGATGAAATACCCGGCCATGCGCAAGTACGACCCGAACGACCCGGCCTACCAGGCGCAGTGGGGGCTCAACAAGCCGACCGGCAACGTGCTGCACAACGTCGTCGACGAGTTGACCCACCTCAAGAACGCCAAGGGGGAGCCCATGTTCCCCGACCTCGCCACCGGCGGATACCGGATCGTCACGACGATCGACTACGCCATGCAGGCGGAGGCGGAGAAGTACGGTAGCGGCGCCGTCAAGGAATCCCCGCTACCGCTCGCCAAGGCCGCGCCCGTCGCCAACGTCAAGCCGGAGGAGAACAAGATCGCGGCCGCCGTCGTATCGGTGGAGCCGTACACCGGCAAGGTCAAGGCCTACTACGGCGGCCCGAGCGGCGCCGAGCCCGACATGGCAGGTATCTGGCGCGACTCGGTCCTGACCAACGACCAGAGCGACAACTACCAGGGTTTCGGCCGGCACCGGCCGGCGTCCTCGTTCAAGATCTACACGCTCGGTGCCGCGCTGCGGTCCAACATCTCCATCAACTCGTACTGGGAGGCCCCGCCGAGCAAGAAGTACCCCGGCAACGTCGAGATCCACAACGCCGAGAACACCAACGGGTGTGAAGGCGGGGGCAAGGTGTGCCGGCTGTGGGAGGCCACGGCCGAGTCGCTGAACGTGCCGTTCTACGACGTCGCGGGCCAGGTCGGCCCGGTGAAGGTGCTCGAGTTCGCACGCGACGCCGGCATCCGCCACATCTGGAACCTCGACAATGGCCAGCAGCGCTACGACCTGCAGCCCAACCAGCCGGTGACCAACCAGCTCAACGACGCGCACATCGGCATCGGGCAGTACGCGGTCACGGTGGTGGACCACGCCGCCGGTGTGGCCACGCTGGCCGCCCGCGGAGCGGCCGCGCCGGCGCACTTCGTGTCGCAGGTCTACAAGGGCGCGTCGCTGGTCTACAAGGAGCCGTTCAAGCCGACCCAGGTCCAGGGGTACAGCCAGCAGATGGCCGACGACGAGTCGTTCGCGCTGCAGAAGGTGCTCCAAGGGGGCACCGGCAAGAACCTGGCACTGGTCGGCGGGCGCGTCGCCGCGGCGAAGACGGGTACCTGGCAGGCGTCGGAGAGCGCCACTGACACCAAGAACAACGGCAACTCCAACGCGTGGATGATCGGGTACATCCCACCGGACCTGGGCAAGAAACCACAGCAGTTCTACGGATTGGCCACAGCGGTGTGGATGGGCGCGGTCAAGGGTGACAGTGTCGCCGTAACGATCAAGGGCCAGCCCATGTTCGGTTCGACCGGTCCCGGCAAGATCTGGAAGGGCTACATGGACTCGGTCACGGGCAACATGCCGAAGGCGAAGTTCCCCGAACCGAAGTACGTCGGCGACGACACGCTCGGCAACGCCCCGAAGCCAGCCGTGCCGACCGCACCACCGGGCGGTGACCCCAACCAGCCGGGCCAGTGCCTCATCCCGGCGCTGTGCCCCACCCCGCCCGGCGGAGGCAACGGCGGCGGCACCGGCGGGGGCGGCGGATTGCCCGGCCCGGAGCCCAGCCGACCACCGCGGCGCTGAGGACACACGGCTCACGGCCGGCGAACGGTGCCCGTTCGCCGGCCGCGCCGTTCGCCGGCCGCTTTCTCCCGTCCTCTTCTCCCTCGCCCGCGCCACGACGCGCGGAAATCCGGCAGGATGCCTACCCATGAGCACGAACGCCGTCGCGCAGCCCGATCCCCGCCCGGCCGCCGGTGACGAGCCGGATCCGGCGGCCGAGGGCCCGCTCGCAATGGACGAGCCGGCGCGCTCCGACCCCTTCGTCGCGACCTTCTCGCAGGCGCTGGGCGGTCCGCTCGGCGACCACGCGGTACGCCCTCCGCGCTCGCTGCTCGGCGGCGGGCGGTTCTGGACGCCGGTGCGCATCGTCCTCGCACTGGCCTGCCTCATGCTGTCGATGCACTGGGTGCAGAAGTCGCCCTGCCGCGATGGGGCGTGGGGCGCCGACCTGCCGCAGTACAAGCACTTGTGCTACACCGACGTGCTCGCCCTGTATTACAACGAAGGGCTGGCCGAGGGGAAGGTCCCCTACGTCGACCACCGGGTGGAGTACCCGGTGTTGACCGGCGCGTTCATGGGGCTGCTCGGGCTGCCGGTGCACGCCTACGCCGCCGACCGGCCGGGAGTCAACCAGGCGGAGCGCTTCTACGACCTCAACGCGCTGGTCCTCGGTGCACTCGGCGTCGCGACCGTCGCCACGATCCTCGCGCTGCGCCGCCGACGACCCTGGGACGCGGCGATGTTCGCGCTGTCCCCCGCGCTGTTCGTCTCCGCGACCGTCAACTGGGACCTGCTGGCCATCGCGTTGGCCACGTTCTTCCTGTACTTCTGGGCGCGCCGACGACCGGCGCTCGCCGGTCTCATGGTCGGGCTGGCGACCGCGGCGAAGTTCTATCCGCTGCTGCTACTCGGCGCGGTGTTCACGCTCGCAGTGCGCACCGGCCGGTGGCGGGAGTTCGCCACCACTGTCAGCACCGGCCTGATCACCTGGGTGGCCGTCAACGCTCCGGTGGCCATCCTCTACCCGGCGTCGTGGCAAGAGTTCTGGCACCTCAACAGCACCCGCGGCATCGACTGGGGCACCATCTGGTACATCGGCGAGCATTTTCCGCTCGGCGGCGACCGATACGGGCTGGCGCCGTTCCAGTGGCTCAACCGGGAAGCCGATCACAGCACGCTCAACACCCTGTACCTGCTGCTGTTTGTCGTGGCGTGCGCCGGGATCGTGTGGCTGGCGCTCTCGGCTCCCCGGCGCCCCCGGCTGGCGCAGCTCGCGTTCCTGATCGTGGCGGCCTTCCTGATCGTCGGCAAGGTCTGGTCGCAGCAGTACGTGCTGTGGCTGCTGCCGCTCGTCGTGCTCGCCCGGCCGCGCTGGGGCGCGTTCCTGGCCTGGCAGATCGCCGAGGTCGGGTACTTCGTGGCCTTCTACGGCGAGCTGATGAACGCCTCCGGCCGTGCCGTGTTTCCGGAGTGGGTGTTCGTGCTGGCCTCGGCGCTGCGGCTGATCACGCTGTGCGTGCTGGTCGGCTTCGTCGTGCGGGACATCCGGCATCCGGAGCACGACCCGGTGCGCCAGACCTATCCCGACGATCCGGACGGCGGGGTGTTCGACGGCGCGCCGGACCGGGCGTTTCGCGGGCGGGGGGAGACCCCACAGGCGCCCGCGGCGACCGCCGCACCTACCGGTCGAGCGTGAAGATCAGGAGATTGCCCTTCTCCTCGCGGCTCATGCCGAGCTCGTCCACCGGCACGTCGTACTGCGCCGGGTCGACCTGGTCGCGGAGCACCACCACAGTGCGCACGCCGGCCGCGCGCAGCTCGTCGATGCTCGCCGGGTCGGGAAATCTCTCGCCGGCCCGGCGCAGCTCGCGCCCGCGCGGCGGGAGATAGCCGCTGTTGCCGTTGACCATCGTCGGAAAGCCGTCGGTGGTCCACAGCATGAAGACGTCGTCGTTGAGCTCGTCTTCGGGCAGCACCAGCATCGGGCCCTTGAGCTGGGCGAATCCGGCCGGCGGACGCGGCACGACCGGGTGCGGCACGGTGTTGACGCCTTCGGCCAGCACCAGCGCCAGCGGGAGTAGCGCCGCGACCCGCAGGACCGTTTCGGGCCGGCCGGGCACCCGGTCACCGCGTACTTCGTCGCCCCGGTGCGTGAACGCGGTCAGCGCGCCCGCCGCGATGATCCCCAGCAGGAGGATCGTCCAGGCGATCAGGCGGCCGGGCGTGCGCAGCGCGTCGAACCCGGGCAGCTGGAACAGCGCCAGGTAACCGACTTTGCCGCCCCACGGGCCGCGCGTGCCGAGCGCGCACACCATCGTCAGGACCGCGCCGAGCGCGAGCAGCAGCCGCGCCCGGCGCGACCAGGCCGAGAAGAACAGGCCGGCGATGGCGAGCCCGAGCAGTGCGAACCCGGGCAGCAGCGTCATCTCCGGCGCGAAGGACAGGCTCTCCCGCACGTCGGCGTGCAGCGAACCCCACAGCAGCGACTCGCGCGGCGCGACCAGCAGGCCGTGCACGGGCGGGGAGAACATGGCCAGGTCGGCGGCGGTGCGCCGGGCGTCCGGGTAGAGCTCGACGACGCGCAGGTAGGGGTAGGCCATGACCGCGGTGACGCCGAGGAACACCAGGCCGCCGGCAAGATCGAAGAGCACCAGCCGGCGGGGCAGCCGCCAGCGCCGCAACAGCCAGGCGGCGGCGCCGACGAGCACGCAGCCGGCCAGCACGTATCCGAAGACCACGCCGATGCCGAAACCGATGGTGATCTGCCAGGCGGCCACCAGCCAGCCGGCGAGCGCCCAGCCGGGTCTGGTGCGCTTGCGGCGATATCCGTCGCGCAGCGACAGGCCGTGCCCCCGCGCGAGCATCGCCAGCGCGAGCGCGATCCCGCCGCTCGAGAGGATGTGCAAGTGGCCGGTCTGGCTGTATCGCCACGGCGCGTAGGCGTAGGCGATGCCGGCCAGGGCCGCGCCGATCGGGCCCGCGCCGAGCTGGCGGACCAGCGCGTAGGCGCCGACCGACGCCAGCGCGAACGCCAGGATGAACAGCACGTTGTAGCGGATCACCGCGGCCGTGAACCCGGAGCCGATCAGCCCGACCGGCGCGTATCCCAGAAGGCTGTCGGTGTAGGCGAAGCTGTAGCGGTCCGGGAAGAACGCGTTGCTGTGCCACAGGTTTGTCGGATCGTGCGTCAGCGCGTGCCCCGACCAGGACAGGATCCACGCGACGAGCGACGGGTCGCCGAGGTCTTCGGGCAACGTGTCGCCCGGGTGCAGTGCTGACGGCCAGGTCAGCACCACGGCCAGCAGCACGCCGAGCAGGCTGGCGACGGTCCACTCGTGAGCGAGCACCCGGCCGGCTCGCCGGACCGCACGCCCGACCGGGCCGGGCGGCGGCGCGGTCGCCGGCGCGAACTTCTCCCACGGATCGGTCACTTCCTCCGGTCCCGTGCGGTCCCCGGCGTCGGCGGTGTCCTCCGCGGGAGCGGTCTCGGTCACGCCGGCATCGGCCGCGTCTCCGTCCGGCCCCTGGTCCGGCGTCGCCACCTCGGTCACCGGATCCCGATCACTGCTCATGCATCACCTCGCCGGCGCTCGTGAACGGCAGTTGCCACGCACTGCGCCATCGGCTCGCTCTCTCCGCTCGCACCTTGTCAGAGTCGTCCGCGCAGGAAGGCGATGTCCGCCCCCTGCCCCTCGACCCCGCCCGGCGTCTCCACGACCACCGGACAGCCGGCGGCCCGAACGACGGCCACGATGAGGTCAGGGTCGATCGTGCCGTGCCCGAGGTTGTCGTGTCTGTCCCGTCCCGAATCGAAGGCGTCCCGCGAGTCGTTCGCGTGCACCAGATCGATCCGGCCGGTGATGGCCTTGACCCGGTCGACGATGTCGAGCAGGTCCTCGCCGCCCGCGTGGGCGTGGCAGGTGTCGAGGCAGAAGCCCACACCGAACGCGCCGACGGCGTCCCACAGCCGGGCGAGCGCGTCGAAGCGCCGGGCGCACGCGTTGTCGCCACCCGCCGTGTTCTCGATCAGGACGGGGGTGTCGAACCCGCCGGACTCCTGCGCGTAGGCGAAGGTCTTGCGCCAGTTGTCGAAGCCCTTGGCGAGGTCTTCACCCTTCTCCACGTGGCCACCGTGCACGATCAGGCCCCGGGCGCCCACGTCGGCGGCCGCCTTCGCGTGCGCCACCAGCAGTTTCCGGCTCGGGATGCGGATGCGGTTGTTGAGCGTCGCCACGTTGATCCGGTATGGCGCGTGGATGAAGACGTCGATCTCGCTGGCCTGCAGCGCCGCGGCGTCGGCGCGCGGCTGGGGCTCGGCCCAGGCCTGCGGATCGGTCAGGAAGAACTGCACCACCTCGGCCTTTCGGTCGGCCGCGGCGGCGAGCGGGTCGGTCGATTCGAGATGGGCACCGATGCGCATGCGGCGAGCCTACGACGAGGTACCGACAGGATCACGCGTCACCGGCCCGGGAAGGCGGGCCGTGTTCCCGGGGCGGATTTGCCCTGCTGGGAGCAACCGGTATCCTTGACCGGTTATCCGCGCCGGCGTGCACGACCTGCCGGCGCGGCACCGCGCACAGCGGGCGCCGGACCGGCCGGAAATCCGGGCGGACCGGCGTGGACAGACGCACGACCTCCTGTCACGGAAGGACCGTGGCCGCCAGCCCAGAGGAGGTGAGCACGTCTTGCGTCATTACGAAATCATGGTGATCCTCGACGGCAATCTCGAGGAGCGCACCGTCGCACCGTCGCTCGACACGTACCTGAACGTGATCCGGACGTCGGGTGGCTCGGTGGAGAAGCTCGACGTGTGGGGCCGCAGGCGCCTCTCGTACGAGATCAACAAGAAGACCGAGGGTATCTACGCCGTCATCGACCTGCAGGCTGACCCGCAGGCCGTGGCAGAGCTGGACCGCCAGCTGCGACTCAACGAGTCCGTGCTGCGCACCAAGGTCATCCGGCCGGACGTCCGCTAGGACGTCACCGGCAAGCCCGATCCCGCACCGGGTGAAACTGTCACACCCCAGTGACAGCGTGAGCCCGGACAGCCTAGTGCGCGCGAGGAGCGACCATGGCAGGAGAAACGACCATCACGGTCGTCGGCAACCTGACCGACGACCCCGAACTCCGCTTCACGCCTTCGGGCGCGGCGGTGGCCAAGTTCCGTGTCGCTTCGACCCCGCGGACCCTTGACCGGGCCTCCGGCGAGTGGAAGGACGGCGAGCCGCTCTTCCTGTCGTGCAACGTCTGGCGGCAGGCTGCGGAAAACGTCGCCGAGTCGCTCCAGCGGGGCGCCCGGGTGATCGTCACCGGCCGGCTGCGCCAGCGGTCCTACGAGACGCGCGAGGGCGAGAAGCGCACGGTCATCGAGCTCGAGGTCGACGAGATCGGCCCCTCGCTGCGGTATGCCACGGCGAAGGTGCAGAAGATGTCGCGCAGCTCGGGCGGTGGCGGCTTCGGCGCCTCCGGTGGTGGCGGTCAGGGCGGTGGCCAGGGCGGTGGTGGCGGCGGTAATTACGCCGACGACCCGTGGGCCAGCGCCGCACCGGCCGGCGGTGGCGGATCGGGCTCCTCCTTCGACGAAGAGCCCCCGTTCTAATGGCACCAGGAGTACGAAAAATGGCGAAGGCTGCGGCACTGCGCAAGCCGAAGAAGAAGGTGAACCCTCTCGACAAGGAGAGCATCACCTACATCGACTACAAGGACACCGCGCTGCTGCGGAAGTTCATCTCCGACCGCGGCAAGATCCGCGCTCGGCGGGTGACGGGCGTGAGCGCCCAGCAGCAGCGGCAGATCGCCCGCGCGGTCAAGAATGCCCGCGAGATGGCGCTGCTGCCCTACACGACCACGGCTCGCTGAGGAGGTCGAGATGAAGATCATCCTCACCCAGGAGGTCACCGGTCTCGGTGCCCCCGGCGACGTTGTCGAGGTCAAGGGCGGCTACGGGCGCAACTACCTGCTTCCGCAGGGGTTCGCGATCCCGTGGAGCCGCGGCGCGGAAAAGCAGATCACGGTCATCAAGCGCGCCCGCGGGGCTCGCGAGATCCGCGACCTGGGCCACGCCAACGAGGTGAAGGCCCGTCTCGAGGCGCTCACGGTGAAGGTTGCCGTGCGCGCCGGCTCAGGCGGTCGTCTCTACGGCTCGGTCACCCCGGCCGAGATCACCGAAGCCGTCAAGAGCGCCGGTGGTCCTGACCTGGACAAGCGCCGGCTCGAGCTGCCCAGCGCCGTGAAGTCCACCGGTGACTACAAGGTGCAGGTCCGCCTGCATCCCGAGGTCTCGGCGGCGTTCACGCTGAGCGTGGTGGCGGCCAAGTAACGGTTGTCAACGGAGCGGGCGGTGCGCAGTGGTTGCGCACCGCCCGTTCTGCATGGGTCAGCGGAGGCGGTCCGCGGTGCGGATCAGGGACGCGAGGTCGGCGGCCTCGGGATCGTCACCGATCGTCCCGGCTATGCCGGCCAGATCGGCCAGCCGCACCTCGCGCCCGTACGCGCTGTCGCGCAGCGACTCGGCGAAGTAGGCCGCCGCGTAGTCCAGCCGCAGCCGGGGCGTGGCCGCCGCGAAGCCGCGCGCCAGGTCCTCCACCATGACCGCGGCTGCCTGCTCGCTCGCCTCCCGGCTGGTCGGGTCCAGCCAGCGGACCCGCGCCTCCGCCACCCGACCGGTAGCATCCGGCTTCAGCCGCACCGCGTAGAGCGCCGTCACCGAGTGCCCCGGCCCGACCTCGCCGCCGTCGACGCGGTCGTCGCGGAAGTCGGAGGCGTTGAGTCCGCGGTCGTCGTACCCGATCAGCCGGTAGGAGCGCACGGCCGCCGGATCGAAGGTCACCTGCACCTTCGCGTCGAGCGCCCGGACCGCGAGTGTGGCCGGCAGCCGGTCCACGAAGACCTTGCGGGCCTGCTCCGGCTCGCTCACGTACACGACGAACCCGTCACCCTTATCGGCGAGCTGTTCCATGAGCGCGTCGCCGTAATCACTTCCGACGCCGACACCGAGCAGGGCGATCTGTTTGGCGGCGGCCTCGCGTACCCGGGAAAGGATCGGTGCGGCCGTGGTGTCGCCGACGTTGGCGAGCCCGTCGGACAGCAGCACGACCCGGTTGGAGGCGCCCGGCCGGAAGCCGGCCCGAGCCACCTCGTACCCGCGCACCAGGCCGGCCTCCAGGTTGGTGCTCCCGCCCACCCGCAGGCCGTCGACGGCGTCGACCAGGGAGCGCATCTCGTGTACCGATGTCATCTCACGGAGGGTGCGCGCCGTGTCGTCGTAGGCGACGATCGCGACCGAGTCGGTCGGCCGCAACTGTTCGATGAGCGTGCGCAGGTCCAGCTTGCCCGGCTCGCCCATCGAGCCGGAGACGTCGACCACGAAGGTCAGGGCGGCGTCCGGCCGCCGTCCGGCGGTGTCGTGGCGGGTCTGCAGCCCGATGCGCATGATGCGGTCCGCGTTGCCGCCGGGCGAGCGGTGCGACTCGGGAAGCTTCGCGCCGTCGGCCTGGACCGTGAAGCCGTCGCCGGCGGGATCCCGGTATTCCTGGCGGAGCGCGTTCACGAACTCCTCCGGGCGCACGGTCGCCGGGTCCGGCCGGCGGCCGTCACGTAACGTACGCCGGGCGTAGCCGAACGAGGCGGTGTCGACGTCCATCCCGAACGTCGAGGTCGGGCGCTCGGCGGGATTCGCCTCGGCGACGGGTCCCGGCGATTCCACATACGGCCGGCCGGCCTTCCCCACCGCCGGTGCACTGCGGCCGGTGCCGCCGGACGCGCTGCATCCGGCGACCAAAGTGATCATCAGCCCGAGCGTGCCGAGCCGGACATGCCTGCGATCGACCATCGCGAACCCTCCTTGGGGTACGTGTGGTCGATCGGACCTGAGCCGAGGCGGCGGGGATCCGGCCGTGACTGATCGGTGACCCAAGCGTGAGCCAGCGTGACCTCAGCGAGAGCCGGCCGTTACGAGCTAGCCGCTGCCGTTGAGGACGGTGAACACGACCGTCGTGACGCCGGCGCCGACGACGGACGCGGCGAACCCGATGGTCGAGGGCCGCCACAACGGCGCCAGCAAGCGGATGAACAGGGCGATGAGGACGCTGAGCACGACCGCGACACCGACCTGTGGCAGGTGCGCGTAGAACGTCGCGAACGCCGCCTCGCGGGGCGCCGGGCAGGGCCGGCCACCCGCGTCGACGCAGTCCGCCCGCGCCGTGCCACCGAGGAACACCGCCCACAGCAGGAACGCGCCGAGCGGCATCGCGAACCAGGCGACCGAGGCGAAGCCGGCGCGGGCGTAGGCCCCGGCGGCTTCCTCGGACGTCTCGTCGTCGTCCTCGTCGTCGTCCTCGATATCCGGCAGCCGGGAGATCCGGGCAAGCTCCGCCCGGCTCGTGGCCCGGGGCGCGATGACCGTGGTGCCGCTTCCGCCTTGCCGGCTTCCGCCGCGCCCGCCCGACGGTCGTGGCGCCCGGCGCCCGTCATCGTCGTCGTCGGACCTCGCCCGCCGGGTGGGGCGATAGCGCGGTGGCTCGTCGTCCTCGTCGTCGCGGGAGTAGCTGAGGTAGCTGAAGCGGTCGCTGCGGTCAGGCTCGTCCTCGTTGTAGTCGCGCCGGGCCGGCAGCGCGCCCCGCCGCCCCGCCGGCTCATCGTCGCGGCGCTCTTCGCGCCGGCGGCGGCTGGCGCGCTGGTCCTCGTCGTCGCGGTACCGGCGGTCCGGACGTTCGTCCTCGTCCTCGCGCCGGGGCGACCCGTAGTACTTGGCGTGGTCGAGCACCTGGCCTTTGCCGGTGCGCATCAGCTCACGCGGGATCTCGCCGGTGTCGTCGAAGCGCCGGACCGCGAAGTTGGGCTGCTCGCCGGTGTCGCCCGTGCTGGGGATGAACGTGCCCCGGCTCCGGCTCCACGAGCCGATCTCCGGTGTCGTGGTCTGCGCGCGCCACTCGCCGGTGTCGGTGGTGTCCGCGGTATCGTCGTCCCGGATCGCGCGCCACGAGCCCGTTTCGGCGGTCCCACTCGTGCGCCACGCACCCGCCTCAGTGCGCCAGGTGTCGAGCTCACGGGCGGCGTGCGCGCCCCTGTCGGTGTCGATCTCGGTCGTCTCGCGGGTCCGCCACGATGCGGCGTCGGTGCCGGCCGGCTCGGCCGTCAGCGCCGGACGCCGGACGTCGATCTCGGTGGTTTCGCGGGCCCGCCACGACGGCGCCTGCGAGCCACTCGAACCCGTCTCGGCCCGCTCGCGCCAGGACTGCAGGTCGGGAGTGGTGGGGTCGAGCGCGTCCGCGGCCGCCTGCGCGCGGCGGCTGCGACGCGGCGCGATCGGGTCGTCGACCCGCGGCGGCTCGTCGGCCCCGCGCGGACCGCGCGGCTGATCGTCCTCCGCCGCGCGTCGCAGCCGACGCGGCTCCGTATCGGGCAGGAGCCCCGGACCGGACAGGATGTCGTCGCCCCGCTCTTCGAGAGCGCGGCGGCTGCGGCGCGGCTCCTCGGCGAGGCGACCTGGACCGCGTGACTCCTCGTAGTCGAGGGCGCGGCGGCTGCGGCGGGGCTCCACGTCCGGCTCGGACCGCGGGCGGCGGGGCTGGTCGCGGGCGTCCCGGCGAGGCTCGTCTCCGGCGAACCCCCGGCGGGGGCCGGGCAGGTCTTCGGGGACCGCGCGGCGAGGCCGGTCATCGTCGCCTGCGCGTCGCCCGCCCGACTCGTCGTCGGGGGCACGGCGCCGCCCACGGGGCTCCTCGCCGTCGTCGACCGGTCGCAGCCCGCCCGGCTCGTCGTCGTAGCCTCCGCGCGGCTCGCGGTCCTCCGCGCCCCGGCGGGCGCGCCGGGGCTCCTCGTCATCGAAGGCGCGTGGGACCCGGCGGGGCTCGTCGTCATCGAATGCCCGCCGGCCGCGCCGCGGCTCGTCCACCGGGGCCCGGCGGGTGCGCCGTGGCTCGTCCTCGACGCGCCGAAGACCGCGCGGTTCGTCGTCCTCGACCGCACGGCGGCCGCGGCGGGGCGGACCATCGTCGGTGTCCCGGAGGCCGGCCAGCGGATCGAAGTCGTCGTCGACCCGTCGCAGCCGGCGGGGCTCGGCCGCGCTGCGCCGGCCGCGCCGCGGCTGCTCGTCGTCCGCCGGGCGTCGGGGCTCGTCGTCGTAGGCGCGCCGCGACCGTCGCTGCTCGTCGCCAGCGGAGCGCTCGGGCTCACTGTCGTACGCCGACCGCCGCCGACCCGCGGCGCCACGGCGCGTCGGCTCGTCGTCGTCTTCGGTGGACCGGCTGCGGCGAGAGCGCGCCTCACCCCGCTGGGAGCCGCGTTCCCGGTCGTCGTCGCGATAGGGCCGATCGGTGTCGGGCTCGTCGTCTTCGAAGCCGGCGTCCAGGTCCTCCCGGTCGACAGGGGAGCGCCCGGACGACCCGTCATCGGAGCGCGCGGAACCGCGGGACCGCCCGATATCCACAATCGTCGGCCGGTCGATCGTCTCGTCGCCGAAAGCGGCGGCGCTCGACCATTTGGCCAGTGGTCTACGGTCTCGGTCCTCGCGCGAGGTGTTCCTCCTGTTCCGGTTTCCCACAGCCGGAGAGTGACCCTTCTGTGACGCAGTGACGATCGGCGCGCAGCGCGAATCGCGTGCGCGTCAAGTCCATCCGCGACGATACCCGGTGCACATCGGCGTGTCGGTGCCAACTTTATTTCATCCACAGGCTGTTGACCATGTTTGCCCTGCTCAACGCGGGTGCTGATGGTTCGTCCCCAACGTTTTCCCCAGGTCGTGCACAGCTGGGCCCACGTACCTGGAGGCGCAATCCACAGGTTGTCCCGAGGCTCGTCCACCGACCGAATTGAGGTCCGGACCCGTCGTTCCTAACGTGGTCGCTGACCCGCTCCGGAAACTGTCGTACCCGTGCGGTCTGATCTCGATCCGGGAGGTGCGGCTGTGGAGCAGCAGGGCACGGAGGCGCAGCATGTCGATCGCTGACGATGTGCGGCCGGTCGACTCGCGACCGGGTGAGCCGCGCGGAGGCGAGCGGCCTGCCGGTGACGGCCAGTTCGACCGGACGCCGCCGCAGGACGTGGCAGCTGAGCAGTGCGCGCTCGGCGGCATGCTGCTGTCCAAGGACGCGATCGCCGACGTGGTGGAGATCCTCCGTGCACCCGACTTCTACCGGCCCAACCACGCCACGATCTTCGAGTCCATCCTCGACCTCTACGGGCGGGGAGAGCCGGCCGACGCCATCACCGTGGCCGCGGCGCTCGCCGACTCCGGCGATCTGGCCCGCGTCGGCGGCGCGGCCTACATGCACACGCTGATCGCCAGCGTGCCGACCGCGGCCAACGCCGCCTACTACGCGAAGATCGTCAGCGAGCGGGCCGTCCTGCGCCGGCTGATCGAGGCCGGCACACGGATCGTGCAGCTTGGCTACGGCTCGGTCGGCGGGGCTGGCCGGGACACCGACGACCTGGTCGACCTGGCCCAGCAGGCGGTCTACGACGTCACCGAGCGGCGGGTCAGCGAAGACTTCGCGGTGCTGGCCGAGATGCTGCAGCCCACGCTCGACGAGATCGAGGCGGTCGGCGCGCAGGGCGGGTTGATGACCGGCGTCCCGACCGGGTTCACCGACCTCGACCGCCTCCTCAACGGTCTGCACCCCGGTCAGTTGATTATCGTCGCTGGACGCCCGGGGCTTGGAAAGTGCCTGCATGGCAGGACTTTGATCACAGAAGCGTGGACCGGCCAGCGCATGACGCTGGACGAGTTCGTGCGTCGCGGTCGGACCGGCGAGCGTCTGGGTATTCACACGCTGACCGATGAGTGGAAGCTCGACGTAGTCACCCCGTCCGACTTCCTCCACAACGGCCGGCAGCCGGTGTCTCGCTTGCTTACCCGGTCAGGGCGCAGCATCCTGGCGACCGCGAATCACCCCTTCCGGACGCTGGCCGGCTGGCGCCCGCTGAGCAGCCTTCGACCCGGCGACCACATCGCTGTCCCACGGCGGTTGCTCCACGAGTGGGCAACGACCCGGTTTTCCGATGAGTTGGTCGCGGAGCGCGAGCGCCGCGGGCGTCACAGCAACACGGACCTGTTGCCGCGCGATGTATGGGCTCTTGTCCTCGCCGAGAAGGGTGGGCTGACCTGGGCAGAGATCAGCAAGCGTTGCGGGCGACCACGCAACCACAACTGGCACGTCGGCAAGCAGGGAATAGGCCGGGCCCGACTTGCCGAGCTCGCGAAGGCCCTCGACTCGACGCGGCTGCGTGATCTAGCCGAGAGTGACGTGCTTTGGGATCCGGTCGTGTCGGTGGAGCCGGCCGGCGACGGCGACGTCTACGACCTGACCATCGATGGCACACACAACTTCGTCGCCAACGACATGGTCGTCCACAACTCCACTGCGGCCATGGACTTCTCGCGTACCGCGGCGGTCAAGCACAACATGGCGAGCGCGATCTTCAGCCTGGAGATGAGCAAGGTCGAGATCGTGATGCGCCTGCTGTCGGCCGAGGCCCGGGTGCCGCTGCACGTCCTGCGGTCGGGGCAGCTGTCCGACGACGACTGGACCAAGCTCGCCCGGCGGATGGGTGAGATCAGTGAGGCTCCGCTGTTCGTCGACGACACCCCGAGTATGAACCTGATGGAGATCCGGGCGAAGGCGCGCCGGCTCAAACAGCGGCACGACCTCAAGCTGATCATCGTGGACTACCTCCAGCTGATGACCTCGCCTAAACGCACGGAGAGCCGGCAGCAGGAGGTGGCGGACCTGTCCCGGGGCCTCAAGCTGCTCGCCAAAGAGGTCGAGTGCCCGGTGGTCGCGGTCAGCCAGCTCAACCGCGGCCCTGAGCAGCGCACCGACAAACGGCCACAGTTGTCCGATCTGCGTGAATCGGGCTGCCTTACCGCCGCGACTCGTGTCATCCGAGCTGACACGAACACGGAAGTAACGCTGGGCTCACTTCTTTTGGAAGGCGCGCGGGATATACCGGTCTGGGCCCTCGACGAAAGGCTGAAGTACACCTCCCGAACAATGACGCACGTTTTCCCGAGCGGACGTAAGCCTGTCTTCCGGCTGCAGCTTGCCTCAGGCAAGGAGATTGAGGCAACCGCCAACCATCCGTTCCTCACCTTCGACGGCTGGCGCCCGCTCGGTGACATACCCGTGGGGGCGCGTGTCGCGGTGCCTCGTCACATCCCGGCCCCTGAGCGTGAAACTTCCTGGTCCAATGAGCAGGTCGTGATGTTGGCGCACTTGCTGGGCGACGGCTCCTTCGTGCGACGTCAGCCGATCCGCTACGCCAGCCGCGACGAGGCCTGCCTCGCGGCGGTCTCCTCTTCTGCCGCGTATTTCGGAATCACGCCCGCCCGGGACGACCACGAGGCTGCGTGGGTCACCACACTGCGTCTACCGGCGCCGTATCGGCTGGCCCGAGGACGCCGAAACCCGATCGCCAAATGGCTGGACGGCATGGGACTTTTCGGCCTGCGGTCCCATGAGAAATTCGTGCCGTCCGGCGTATTTTCCTTGCCGAAAGAACAGATCGCGCTTTTCCTGAGGCACCTCTGGGCTACCGACGGATCGGTAACGCTTAACGCCCGCGGAAGCGGCGGGCGAATCTACTATGGCTCGACCAGCAGGCGCCTTCTCGACGACGCCGCACTTCTACTACTTCGTTTTGGTATTTCGACTCGCATTCGTACAGTACGGCCCGAGGGACACCGCCCGCAGTTTACCTTGGATATATCGGGAAGGGATGACCAGCTACGCTTCTTGCGCGAGGTTGGTGTATACGGCGCGCGTGCCGATGCGTGCGTCCGTCTCGCCTCCGCTCTCGAAGGCGTCAGGAGCAATCCGAACGTCGACACGATTCCCAAGGAGGTCTGGACTCGTGTGAGGGCCATCTTGCTGGAACGGGGAATGATTCATCGGGAGTTTGCTGCGGCCATGGGCACGCAGTTCTGCGGCAGTGCTCAGTGGAGGTGCGCACCCAGCCGGCAGCGGCTGGCCCGTATCGCGTCCCTTCTGGATGCGGCCGACCTGGACCTTATGGCCACGAATGACGTGCTGTGGGACGAGGTCTTACACGTGCAGGCGCTGGGCGAGCAAGATGTCTATGATGCAACAGTCCTCGGGGCCCATAACTTCGTCGCAAACGGGATAGCGGTCCACAATTCGATCGAGCAGGATGCTGACGTGGTCATCCTGCTGCACCGCGACGACTACTACGACAAGGAGTCACCGCGCGCCGGGGAAGCGGACTTCATCGTGGCCAAGCATCGAAACGGCCCCACCGACACCGTGACGGTCGCCGCCCAGCTACATCTGTCCCGCTTCGTCGATATGGCGATCTAGCAGGGCGGTCACCTCGGCGTCGCTGACCTGGCCAAAGTCGTCGTACCAGCGGCTAACGGCGTCAAACCCGTCCGGCTGCATCGGGCACACCACCTCGTCGGCCACCTTGCGCAGCTCGTCCACGGCGATCGGCGAGCCGACCGGCACCGCGACCACGACCTGCGTCGCGCCAAGCCAGCGGGCCACGGCGACGGCGGCGCGGGCGCTCGCGCCGGTGGCCAGGCCGTCGTCGACGAGGAGCGCGACCCGCCCGGCGAGTTCCGGCGGTGGGCGGTCGGCCCGGTAGCGGCGTTCGCGCCGGTGCAGCTCGGCCGACTCCCGGCGCACAACCCTCGCCACCATCTCCTCCGGCATCCGGGCAGCGATCTCCTCGTTACGAACCAGGACGTCCCCGGGGCCGACCGCGCCGAACGCCACCTCGGGCGCCCACGGCACGCCCAGCTTGCGCACCACCAGCACATCCAGCGGTGCGCCGAGCCGCCGCGCGACCTCGGCCGCGACCGGCACGCCGCCGCGTACGAGGCCGAGCACGATCAGATCGGTCCGCCCCTTGTACTGGTCGAGCGCATCGGCCAGGGCGGCACCGCCGGCACGTCTGTCCCGGAACCTCACCCTCCCTGTGTACGCCCGACAGCCACGGTGCGCGACCCCTTCGCCTCAGGTACCAACACCGGCCGCCACATCAGGTAGGCGATCGGGTACAGCAGGTACCCGAAGCGGGTCGAGGGCATGAGCAGGATGGCCGCAGTCAGACCGTACGCGCAGATCAGCGCCGCGGCGGCGGCGTCGCGCGGCGGGCGGCGCAGCAGCCACCAGCCGATGGCCAGCCCGGTGGCCACGAGGAGCGCCGCGGCGATCGCCCGCCCGCCGGGCACCACGGAAGCGATCAGATGACCGGGGAACGGCGACGCCGCCGGACTCGCGACAAGACCCTTGCCGAGCGGGAAGCGCACCAGGTTCTCGATCGCAGCAGCCGGGTCGACCAGCAGTGCCGGCACCACGACCAGGAGCGGGAGCCCCACGGCCGGCGCCGCGTAGGAGGTGAGCGCCCGGCGCCCCCGGGTCGCCGCGTACGCCAGCAGCACCAGCGCGACCGGCCACGCGAACAGCTTCAACGCCCCCGCCGCGCCGACCGCAAGGCCACAACGCCCAAACCAGCCCCGGGCCGCGCACGCGAGGGCGAGCAGGCACAGCGCGAGTACCGGCATGTCGTCGCCGCCGACCGCAAGGGTGAGCGCGCAAATCGGCAGTACCGTGACGGCTTGTGCGGCGCGCACGAGCGCCGCGCCGTCCGCACGATCCCGGACCACGACGAGCGCCGCGACCAGCGCCGCGGCCGTGACCAGGGCGAAGAAGACCCGGGCGTCGGTCCACCAGGGCGAGCCCACGATGGCGCGGGGTAGGCCGAAAAGCGCCATACCGGGCTGGTATGGGACATAGCCGAGCAACCGTTCGTCCGCGGGCAGCGCGGCGATGGCGCCCCGGCTCAGGTAGGGCGTGCCGGTGTCGAGCAGCCGCTGCCCGGCCCGCTCGACGACGATGACCTCCTCCTGCACCTGGCGCCGCGCCGCCTCGACGGCCAGCGGCAGCAGCGCGGTCGCCGCCCAGGTCAGGGCCGTCAGCGCGGCGCGGCCACGCCGCACGATCAGTTGCCCGAGTACGCACAGCGTGGCGGCCGCGTACCCGAAGGTGGCGAGGTGGCCCCACGTGCGGTGCGGCGCGAGGGTCGAGCTGGTGGCGGTGGCGAACGCGAACACTGTGGACAACGCGTAGAGCCCGAGGTCGACGGCCAGTCCGTCCGCCGCGTCGTTGATCCGCTTGATCCACCGCCGCTCGATCACGCGCGACAGTGTCGCAGATGCCGCCGGTCAGCTGCTGCGGTCGATGCGCTGGCTGCCCGGGCGGGAGCGGCGCGGGATGCGGATAACGGATCCGCCCTCGTGCAGCGGCTCGGCGAGGGTGCCGGCTCGCCCGTTGAAGCCGCGCGCCAGCTTGGCCAGCAGCGCGTCCAGCGGCATCGCGCGGGCGAACAGGTAGCCTTGGCCGGCCGGGCAGCCCAGCTCCCACAGCTGCCGGCGCTGGTCCTCGCTCTCCACGCCTTCGGCGACGACGAGCAGTTCGAGGCTGCGACCGAGGTCGACGGTGGAACGGACGACGGCTGCCTCGGCAGGGGCGCTCATGCCCGACACGAAGCTCCGGTCGATCTTCAGCTCGTGCACCGGGACGCGGGCCAGGGTCGACAGCGACGAGAACCCGGTGCCGAAGTCGTCGAGGGCGAGCATGATGCCGGCGGTGCGCAGCGACTCCAGTACCTCGTCGACGATCTCCAACTGGCTGAGCATCAGCGACTCGGTCAGCTCGACGACCAGGGCCTCGGCGGGCAGCTCGTACGTGGCCAGACCTGCTTTGATCATTTCCGGGAAACGCGGGTCGAGCAGGCTGCGCGGCGACACGTTGACGGCGACCGGGATGAGGTATCCGGCCTCGCGCCACCTCGCCGCGCCGCGGAGGGCCTGGTCGAGCACCGACTCGGCGAACGCGGCGAGCTGGCCGGAGCGTTCGATCGCGTCGAGGAATCGGGCCGGCGAAAGCTCGCCGTGGTCAGGATGCTTCCACCGGGCCAGGGCCTCGGCGGCGATCACCTCGGCGGTGCCGAGGTCCACGATCGGCTGGAAGTTGACGATGAACTCGTCCTCGGCGACCGCGCGGGCCAGGTCGCCACCGAGGACGAGCTGGCCGACGTCGGCGGTGTCGTGGGCGGCGGCGTACCGGGTGACGGGCTGGCCGGCGCGCTTGGCCTGGTACATGGCGACGTCCGCGCGGCGCAGCAGCTCGGCGATGTCGGCGCTGCCGTCGGCGATCGCGATGCCGGCGCTGGCCTCGACGCTGATCCGCATCCCGTCGAGGTCCATCGGCGCCGCGATCGACGCGAGGACCGTCTGCGCCCGCGGCATCGCCACCGGCGGCGCGGGCAGCTCGGTGAACAGGATCGCAAACTCGTCCCCGCCGAACCGGGTGACCAGATCCCCGGCGGTCGCGGTGGCTTCGAGGCGGCGGGCGATCTCCACGAGCACCCGGTCGCCGGCCGAGTGGCCGAGGGTGTCGTTGATCTCCTTGAACCGGTTGAGGTCGAGGAGCAGGAGCGCCGTGACCCCGCGGGCCGGGCCGCTGAGGACCTCGGTGGCGTACTCCTCGAGGCGCCGGCGATTGGCGAGGTGAGTGAGCGGGTCCTGCGCGGCGGCGCGGGCGTGGCTCGCGGCGAGGCGTTGGGTCTCGGTGAACGCCGAGGCGTTGCGGATGGCGGTGCAGAGAGCGGCCGCGAAGGTGCGGAGGGTGTAGCCCTCGCGTTCGGTCAGCTTGACCTCGCCGTGGAACCGCAGGCGTAGCTC
>WNGE01000600.1_pt1 | contig 84092 bp, 77 predicted proteins | sample 5400651 | NCBI WGS metagenome assembly WNGE01 (sample SAMN13153370, study PRJNA577476) | soil metagenome | isolation source: 60 cm soil or saprolite under grassland replicate 2 | place: USA:California | collected 2016-06-15 | reverse complement strand
TGCGTTGCGCTGCTGCCGCTGGCGATCGGCGCGGCGATCCTGCGGTACCGCCTCTACGACCTGGACCGGATCATCAGCCGCACGCTGGCCTACGCCGCGCTGACCGTGCTGCTCGGCGGCGCCTACGCGGCGGTGGTGCTCGGGCTGGGCCAGCTCCTGGGCCAGGACCGCAGCCTGGTGGTGGCCGCAGCGACGCTGGCGCTGGCGGCGGTGTTCCAGCCCGCCCGCCGCCGTGTCCAGGGCGTGGTGGACCGGCGCTTCAACCGGCGCCGCTACGACGCGGCGCGGACGATCCAGGCGTTCAGCGTCCGGTTGCGGCAGCAGGTCGACCTGGACGCGCTGCGCGCTGAGCTGCTGGCGGTGGTCGACCAGACCATGCAGCCGACCGGGGTGTCGCTGTGGCTTCGACGGGAACCTTGAGCCGGCCGCCCGGCCTGGCGGGTGGCCGGGCCGCGGCAGGCTCCTGGCGGTAGCCGCCTCCACAGCCCTGGGACCTGCGCGGGGGGCCGTCCCAGGTCGACGAGCGATGCGCTTGGTCCGTATGTGAAGCTGGAGTGCACAACAGCACTGCGGATGGAGGAACCGCATGGCCGAGATCACCGACGAGTTCATGCGCGAGATGCTCACCAGGTCCAAGGCGTACAGCCTGATGATCCTGAAGGCTGGCCCCAACTACGGGGGCGACGGCGCCGACAAGATCATCTGGGAGCACGGGCGGCGCAATTTCTCGCTGCGGGCCGACGGGCTGCTCTCGATCGTCTGTCCGGTTCCCGACGAGAGCGAGGTCTGCGGCATCGGCGTCTTCAACACCGATCTCGACGAGACGCGCAAGCTCATGGACGACGACCCGGGTGTCAAGGCGGGGGTGTTCGTCTACGAGGCGCATCCCTGCCGCAGCTTCCCCGGGGATGCGCTAGCTTGAGTTCGTATGGAGACCCAGACGAGCCCGGCGAGCAGGCCGATGCTGCTCACGGTGGACGACGACCCCTCGGTGTCCCGCGCCGTCGCGCGTGACCTGCGACGCCGCTACGGCCAGGACCACCAGGTCGTGCGGGCGGGCTCCGGCGCGGAGGCGCTGGACGCGCTGCGGGAGATCAAGCTCCGCGGCGGCCGCGTCGCGGTGATGCTCGCCGACTACCGGATGCCCGAGATGAGCGGCATCGAGTTCCTCGAGGCCGCCATGGACCTGTTCCCAAGAGCACGGCGGGCGCTGCTGACCGCCTACGCCGACACCGACGCCGCGATCGCCGCCATCAACCTCGTCGACGTCGACTACTACCTGCTCAAGCCGTGGGAGCCTCCGGAGGAGAAGCTCTACCCGACCGTGGACGCGATGCTGGAGGCCTACACCGGCCAGCCCGACGTGGAGATCGCCGAGACCAAGGTGATCGGGCACCGCTGGTCGGCGCCGTCGTTCGCGGCGCGCGACTTCCTGGCCCGCAACGCCGTGCCGTACCGCTGGATCGCCGTCGACGAGCCGGAGGGCGGCCGGTTGCTGCAGGCCGCCGACCTCGGCGCCGAGACGCTGCCGGTGGTGATCACCGCCGAGGGCACCACCCTGGTCGCGCCCTCGACCACGGAGCTGGCCAGCGCGGTCGGCCTCTCCACCACGCCGGCGACCGACTTCTACGACCTGGTCGTGGTCGGTGGCGGCCCAGCCGGGCTCGGCGCGGCCGTCTACGGCGCCTCCGAGGGCCTTCGGACCCTGCTGGTGGAGCGCCAGGCGACCGGCGGCCAGGCCGGGCAATCCTCGCGGATCGAGAATTACCTGGGCTTCCCAGACGGCGTCTCCGGAGCGCAGCTCACCGACCGGGCCCGCCGCCAGGCGGTCAAGTTCGGCGCCGAGATCCTCACCACCCGTGATGTCACCGGTCTGGAGGCCAGGGGGTCGGCGCGGATCGTGTCCTTCGGCGACGGCAGCGAGGTCGCGGCCCACGCGGTGATCGTCGCCACCGGCGTCTCCTACCGGGACCTTGATGCGCCCGGGGTGGCCGAGCTGTCGGGACGCGGCGTCTACTACGGCTCGGCCGCCACCGAGGCGGCCGACTGCGCCGATCGGGACGTCTTCATCGTCGGCGGCGCCAACTCCGCCGGCCAGGCGGCCTCGTTCTTTTCCAGGTACGCGAAATCGGTCACCCTGGTGGTGCGCGGGGACTCGCTGGAGCGTGGCATGTCGCACTACCTGATCGAGCAGCTGAACGCGCTGGAGAACGTCTCGGTACGCCTGGGCACGGTGGTGGACGAGGCGCACGGCGACGGGCATCTGGAATGTCTGAGCCTGCGGCACCTGCCCACCGGCGCGACCGAGCAGGTCCAGGCCAGCCACGTGTTCATCTTCATCGGTGCGCAGCCGCGCACCGACTGGCTCGCGGGCGTGCTGGACCGGGACCCGCGCGGCTTCCTGCTGACCGGGCCGGACCTGCTGGTCGACGGCCAGCGGCCACGCGGCTGGTTCGCCGACCGCGACCCCTGGCCGCTGGAGGCCAGCGTGCCCGGCGTGTTCGTGGCCGGCGACGTGCGGGCCGACTCGGTCAAGCGGGTCGCGTCCGCCGTCGGCGAGGGCGCCATGGCCGTGACGCTCGCACACCGCTATCTGGGGACGCCATGACCATCACCGAGGGCATGCAGCGGCTGCCGGCACAGGAGCTGCGAAGCCTGTTCCTGTTCGAGAAGCTCTCGGACGGGCAGCTCGGGTGGCTCGCCGAGCACGGCTGGGTCACCGAGCACCCGAGCGGCGCCACCGTCGTGGCCGAGGGCACCCCGGCGGAGCTGTTCATCGTCCTGCTGAGCGGCACGATCACCATGAGCCGCCGGGTCGGGCAGGACGACGTCGAGACGGTCCGCACCGACCAGGTCGGCGTCTACGCCGGCGCCATGATGGCCTACGTCGCCGACCGGGGCGGGCAGACCTACATCGCCACCGTCCGGGTGGTCAGCGACGCCCGCTTCTTCGTGCTGCGCGCCGAGGACTTCGCGTGGATGATGCGCACCTGGTTCCCGATGGCGATCCACCTGCTGGAGGGCCTGTTCCTGGGCATGCGCACCTCCCAGCACATCATCGGGCAGCGCCAGCAGCTCCTGGCGCTGGGCGCGCTGTCGGCCGGGCTCACCCACGAGCTGAACAACCCCGCCGCCGCCGCGGTGCGGGCCACCTCGGCGCTGCGGGACAGGGTCGCCGGCATGCGGCACAAGCTGGCCATGCTGGCGAAGGAAGAGCTGGACCCTCAGCTGCTGGAGGTACTGGTCGACGTGCAGGAGGAGGCCGTCCAGGCGGTATTGGACGCGCCCAAGCTGACCGCGCTCCAGGAGTCCGAGCGCGAGGACGCGCTCAACGACTGGCTCGACGAGCACGAGGTCCAGGGCGGATGGGAGCTGGCACCGATTTTCGTGGGCGCGGGCACCGCGCCCGAGTTCCTGGACAAGGTCGCCGACGTGGCGCCCGCGGCCGTGCTGGAGGGCGCCCTGCGCTGGCTGGCCTACACGCTGGAGACCGAGCTGCTGATGAACGAGATCACCGACTCGGTCACCCGCATCTCGTCACTGGTGGCCGCGGCCAAGCAGTACTCGAACATGGACCGGGCGCCGCACGAGCGCGTCGACATCCACGCCGGAATCAAGAGCACGCTGGTGATGCTGGCCAGCAAGCTCGAAGGTATCGAGGTGGTCAAGGAGTTCGACCCGTCGCTGCCGAAGGTCCCCGTCTACGCCGGCGAGCTGAACCAGGTGTGGACCAACCTGATCGACAACGCCGTCCAGGCCATGAACGGCCACGGCAGGCTCACCCTGCGCACCTCCGTGGACGGCGACCGGGTGCGGGTGGAGGTCGGCGACACCGGCCCGGGCGTCCCCGACAAGCTGCGCCAGCGCATCTTCGAGCCATTCTTCACCACCAAGCCGGTCGGCCAGGGCACCGGGCTCGGCCTGGACATCTCCTACCGGATCGTGGTCGGGCGCCACGGCGGCGACATCTCGGTCGAGTCGCGGCCAGGCGACACCCGCTTCATCGTCCGGCTGCCCCTGACCGAGCGCACCCAGGACTGACCTCAGCCCACGTAGCGGCGGGCCTTCGAGTTGCGCTGCGGCTCCTCCAGCAGGCGCAGGCCCCGCTCGACCCGCGGCGGCACCACCCCCCGCTCGCGGAGCACCCACGGCAAACCCGACACCGCCTCCCCCACCGCCACCGCGCTGGCCCGGTCGCGCGGCAGCGAGCGCAGCACCGTCCCGGTGCGGACAAGAGCCCGGCTCGCCGGACGGCGCAGCCAGGTGGTCCACAGCGTGTTGCGGATGCCCATCTGCCGGCGGCGCGTGAGCTGGCGCATCTTGGACGGGGCGTGATGGACGATCAATTCCTCCGCGTAGCACATCCACCAGCCGCGGGTGGCCAGATCGATCGCCAGGAGCTCCTCCTCGCCGCCGAGCCAGAGCCTCGGGAAGAAGCCCCCGACCTGCCGGAACGCCGCAACGCGGAACATGGTCGCGCTGGCAAGCACGCTGAGCAGCGGGGGGCCGGGCAGCCACCACGGCCCCGGCACCGGGGAGTCCCGCAGCTCCGGCACGATCGGGTCCTCTTCGAGCGAGGGGTCCACCAGGATCCGCGCGGTCACCGAGGCGAGCGCGGGGTTGGCGTCCAGCAGGTCGGCCGCGCGGGTGAGCGAGCCCGCCTGCCAGCGGACGTCGTCGTCGCAGAAGGCCACGTAGCGGGTCTGGACGCCGCGCACCGCCAGGTTGCGGCCGAGCGCGCCCAGGTTGCTCCGGCTGCGTACCAGCCGCACCCGCGGGTAGCCCGCCGCCACCGCCCAGGCGGTGCCGTCCTCGGAGCCGTTGTCCACCACGATCACTCGCGCCGCCGGGGTCAGCTCCCCCAGCAGGCCCACGGTGCGGGTCAGCTCGTCGCGCCGGTCCCGGGTGACGATCACCACGGTCACCGACCGTTCGAGCCGCAGGCTGGCGGCCGAAGGCCGCTGCCGCTCACGGAGGTCCACTTGGCGGGGCTACCTGTGGCTGCCACCTGGAAACACGCCGGTCACCTGGAACGCCATGCTCCACTCCTTCTCATTCGGCAGCATGCGGTTCGTGCCGCTCCGGGCTACCCAGCAGGCGGCGCCCATACCTGGCGCCGGTGGCCAGACCCTGCGCCCGTGGCCGCGGCCGGCACCGCTCGGGTAGGGTTGGCCTGCCCGACGAGGAGGTGGCGCGACACCGATGGAGATCGCCAACGGATACCAGGGGTCGTACGAGCAGGGCGACGCCGGCAGGTTCAGCGGGCGGGTGTGGCTCAGCCCGGGGGTGGCGGGGCCGGAGGGCACCGGCATGGCGGTGGTGCATTTCTCCGCCGGCGCCAGGACCCACTGGCACCGCCACCCGGGTGGGCAGCTCCTGTTCTGCGTGAGCGGCCGCGGGCGGGTGCGCTCCCGGGGCGGCCAGGGCCACGTGCTGCTACCGGGTGACACGGTCTACATCCCGCCGACGGAGTGGCACTACCACGGCGGCGGGCCCGACAGCCCGATGGCGCACGTCGCGGTCAGCATGGGCGGCCCCGCGGAGTGGGCCGACCCCGTGACCGACCAGGAGTACGACGAGGGCTTCTGACGACGGCGCAGCGGCGGGCAACGGCGGCGGGACTGGGCGTTGCCGCCGGGCCGCGTGGACGGGAGAATGTCGGGTACGGACAAACCAGGCGGGAAGGGAGCTCCGTGACGGCCAGACGACTGCCCCGCCCAGCGGAACTGCGCGAGCTGCTCAAGCCCCGCCGGTTGCCGCTGTCTCCGGTCGAGCGCGGCCTGGCCAAGGCCAACACCATCTGGGACCTGCGGGCCGTCGCCAAGCGCCGGACGCCGCGGGCCGTGTTCGACTACACCGACGGCGCCGCCGAGGAGGAGCAGAGCCTGCGCCGCGCCCGCGACGCGTACGCCGGCGTGGAGTTCCACCCCAACGTGCTGCGGGACGTGGCCAACGTGGACCTCGGCGTCGAGGTGCTCGGCCGCCGCAGCGAGCTGCCGTTCCTGTTCGCCCCGACCGGCTTCACTCGGATGATGCACCACGAGGGCGAGCGCGCGGTCGCCCGCGTCGCCGAGCGCGCCGGCATCCCCTACTCGCTGTCGACCATGGGCACGACCTCCATCGAGGACGTCGCCGCGGCCGCGCCGCAGGCGCGGAAGTGGTTCCAGCTCTACGTGTGGAAGGACCGCTCCGCCGGCGAGGACCTGGTGCTGCGCGCCAAGGAGCAGGGCTACGAGGCCGTCATGCTGACCGTCGACACGCCGGTGGCCGGCGCGCGGCTGCGCGACGTGCGCAACGGGCTCACCATCCCGCCGTCGCTGACCCTGCGGACCTTCGTCAACGGCGCGATGCACCCGGCGTGGTGGCTCAACCTGCTCACCACCGAGCCGCTGACCTTCGCCTCGCTGACGTACTGGGACGGCACGGTGGCCGAGCTGCTCGACGAGATCTTCGACCCGACCCTCTCGCTGGAGCACCTGGACTGGCTGCGCGAGCTGTGGACCGGGCCGCTGATCGTCAAGGGGATCCTGAGCGCCGAGGACGCCAGGACGGTCGTGGACCACGGCGCCGACGGCGTGATCGTGTCCCACCACGGCGGGCGCCAGCTCGAACGGGCCGTGCCGCCGCTGGCCGTGCTGCCCGAGGTGGTCGACGCCATCGGCGACCGCGCCGAGGTCTACGTGGACACCGGGATCACCAACGGCGGCGACGTCATCGCCGCCATGGCGCACGGCGCCACCGCGACCCTGATCGGCCGCGCCTACCTGTACGGGCTGATGGCCGGCGGCGAGCCCGGCGTGCAGCGCGCGGTCGACATCCTGACCGCGCAGGTCACCAGGACGATGCGCCTGCTCGGCGTGCGCTCCTTCGCCGAGCTGAAGCCCGACCACGTCAAGCTCCCCGCCGGCCTGCGCGGCTGAACGGGCTCAGGGGATCGCGCGGCCACGCCCGAGGTCCCACGCCCACCACCACAAGAGAGGGCCCTGCTGGCCGGGCATCGGCCGCTACGGCTGGGCGGCGAGCGCGGTCACGCCGGTCAGGGTGCCGACCAGTACCAGTCCGCCGGCCAGCGTCGGGGTGGCGAAGCGGGAGGTCGGGCCGACCGGCGCGCTGGTCCGCACGCTGCCACCGCCGGCGTCCAGCGCGTACAGGACGCCGCCGGCGGGATCGAGGCTGTAGACGGTGCGACCGCCCACCACCGGCGAGCCGCTCACCCGCGCGGGTGCCTGCCAGCCCAGCTCCAGCCGCGCGCCCGGCCCAACCAGGACCTGGCGGACCCCGTCGGTACAGGGCACGTACAGGGTCGAGCCGGCGGCTGCCGAGCCACCGAAGGCCCTGCACACCGGCCGTTCCACCAGCGCTCCGCCGATACCGCCGAGGTGGTCGGCGCGCAACAGGTAGCCGAGCCCGCTCTTGCCGTCGGCGAAGACCAGCCCGCCGGGCAGCAGCAGCGGGCCCATCGAGCCAAGGTCGGCGTCGGCCGCGTTGTCGGCCGGCCACTGGCGGGGCGCGAAGCCGTCCTGCAGGCGCAGGTCCGGCGCCAGGCGCAGCACCGAGTCGCTGCGATCCCAGGCGCCCCCGGTCGCCGCGCCGTTGCCGACCGCCACGAACAGATTGCCGCGCGCATCCACGGCCGGGCCGGAGGCAGCCCAGATGCCGGCCTCCCTGCGGGTGGGGACCTGGAAGGCCAGCAGCGGACCACGACCGTCGGTGCTGGAGGCCACCACCCTGCCGCGGTAGTCGCCACAATCGCCCAGCAGGCCGCCGTAGGCGACATAGACCTTGCCCTGGGACAGCGCCAGCGCCGCCCGCTGCTGGTGAGGCGGCACGTCCATGCCAGGCGGGTCGACCACGCGGCGCACCCGGACCTGACCGCCGCGCACGTCCACCCCGACGAGCACGTGCGCCGGGCCGGTCACCTCGGCGACCGCGAAGACCAGCCCGGTCGCCGGGTCGTAGACGGGCGTGCCGGTGATGCCCAGCGGATCGATGTTCCCGCAGGGCAACGCCGACAGCGGCACCGGCTCGCCCACCCGGGTGTGCCACTGGACCTGCCCGCTGCGCAGGCTGAGGGCGTACAGCGAGTCCTGCTCGGTGGCCACCAGCACCCGGTCGCCGACCACCAGCGGCTCGCCGTACACCGCACCGTCCAGGTGCGCGCTCCAGGCCCTGGCCAGCCGGGTGGGATCGGCGATCCCGGCCAGGTACCCGGTGCGAGCGTTGTCGTGATGGTAGGTCGTCCAGTCGGCCGCCCTGGCGGCCGGCGCGGTCGAGGTGGTAGGCCGGGAGGGAAGGGTGAGCGGCGGCTGCTCCGGTGCCGTGGACTGGCGGGTGCAGGCGGCCAGCAGCACCAGCGCGGCGGCCAAGCCGGCCGCGGCGGCAGCGCCTGCCCGGTGGCCCCCCTTCCTGGCCTGGCCACAGCCCCCGGAGGGCCTGGCCTGGCCACAGCCCCCGGAGGACCCGCACGCGGTTTTCATGTTTGCTCCATTACCATCAGCCGATCCTGGCACCACGACCCGGGCGCAGCGACGCCGCATTGCCTGAGCTGGCCATTTGGAGGAGGGAGCAGGCGTGGACACCGGCAGGCCACCGGCAGGCCGCCAGCCTGGGCCCTCCGCGCCCCCCTCCAACGGCCCAACGGCCTGGCGCGACCAGAGGACCCGCCAGGCACGGCGCTTCCTGGGCCCGCCGGGGTGGGCGCCGCTCCCCCCAGAGATGCGCCGCGGCCTGCATCGCGCCGCCCCGTCCCACCGGCGCCACCGGCAAGTGCGGCGGCAGCGGCGCCAGCGCCTGCTGGCCGTCACCGGGGTGGTCGCGCTGGCCGTGGTCGCGGTGGTCGTGGCCGGCGGCTACGGCTACGCGCACTGGCGGTTCGGCCAGATCACCTCGATCGACCTGCCCGGCCTGACCAAAGCGCCACCCCCCGGCAAGCCACAGGTGGTGCTGGTGGTCGGCTCCGACTCCCGCAGCCAACTGACCCGGCCCGGCGACGCCCAGAAGTTCGGTACCACCCAGGACGCCGGCGGGGTTCGCAGCGACGTGATCATGCTGGTGCGCCTGGATCCGGCCGCCCACACCGCCAAGATCCTGTCGATCCCAAGAGACCTGCTGGTCCCGATCGCCGGCACCAGCGGGCGCGGCAAGATCAACGCCGCCTTCGCCAGCGGCCCCGCCCAGCTCATCCAGACCATCCAGACCCAGCTCGGCACCCCCATCAACCACTACCTGCTGATCAACTTCGACGGGTTCCGCACCATCATCAACGCCCTCGGCGGCATCCGCATGAACTTCCCCTACCCCGCCGCGGACGCCTACTCCGGCCTGCGCATCACCCACCCAGGCTGCCAGCAGCTTTCCGGCGAGCAGGCCCTGTCAGTGGCCCGCGCGCGGCATTACCGCTACTTCAAGGACGGCCGCTGGCAGGCCGACCCCCTCAGCGACCTTGGCCGCATCCAGCGCCAGCAGACCTTCCTGCGCGTGGTGGCCCAGACCGGGATCGCCAGAGGGCTCACCAACCCGGTGCGCGCCAACCAGTTCATCGGCGCCGTCACCCACGATCTCACCAAGGACAGCGCCCTGTCGGTGGCCGACGCCGTCGGGTTGGCCCGCCAGTTCCACAGCTTCAACCCCGACCAACTCGCCAACCAGACCCTGCCGGTGGTGGTCGCCAACCACTACCAGAGCTTCGGCGACGTCCTGCTGCTCAAACAACCCGACGCTCAGCGGGCAGTCGCCAGCTTCCTGGGCCAACCCCCGCCCACCACCACACCCGCCTTCACCCCCCTCGCACCAAGTGGGCTGACCGTGCGGGTCGAAAACGCCACCCCCACCGCCGGGCTGGCCGCCCGCACCACCACCCGCCTGCGAAGCCTCGGCTGGACCGCGAGCACCGCCGGCAACACCACCCCGACCAGCGGCACGCAGGTCCGCTACCCGACCGGCCAGCAACCCGCCGCCCAGGCCATCGCACGTCAGCTCGTAGGACCGGCCCAGCTCACCCCCGACCCCACCCTGCCCAGCGGCACTCTGCTGCTGGTGCTGGGCCCCGGCTTCCAGGGTGTCCGCCAGGCATCCGCCCCAACCACCAGCCCAACCCGACCCGCCAGATCCACCCCGCCCGCCGCCAGGATGCCTGCCCCACCACGCGACTTCGACCCACGAGCCTGCTGAACCGCTCATCGACGAACCTCGGCCTCGACCGGCTCCCGGTCGCGCTTGCCTTCAGCGAGCGGGATGGGTGGAGGATCCGTAAGATCACAGCGCGCAAGTCACCGGCGCGGCGGAGACAACAGAGGAGGCGAGGTGGCGGACCAGCGGCCGGCCCCGGCCGATATCGACCCGAGCGTCCCCAACGGCGCGCGTATCTACGACTACATGCTCGGCGGCAAGGACCATTTCGCCTCCGATCAGGCGGCCGCCGAGGCGATGATCGCGGCGAACCCGGGGGCGCCTGGAACCGCGCGGGCCAACCGCGCATTCCTCGGCCGGGCCGTGCGGTTCCTCGCCGAGGAGGCCGGTATCCGCCAGTTCCTGGACCTCGGGACCGGGCTTCCCACCCAGCACAACGTCCACGAGGTCGCCCAGGCGGTCAGCCCCGACGCCCGGGTCGTCTACGTCGACTACGACCCGGTCGTGGTGGTCCACGGCCGCGCGCTGCTGGCGACCACCGGCGCGGTGACCGTCGTCGAGGGCGACCTCCGCCGGCCGGACGAGATCCTGGCCCATCCCGAAACGCGGCGGCTGATCGACTTCGACCAGCCGGTGGCAGTGCTGCTGGTGGCCATCCTGCACTTCATCCCCGACGAGGAGGACCCGGCCGGGATCGTGGCCCGGCTGCGGGACGCGATGGCGCCGGGCAGCCACCTGGTCGTCTCCCACACCGCCAACGAGTCGCCGGCCGAGGTCATGGCAGCCGCCCAGCAGGGCTTCCGGCTCGCCGGCGCCCCCCTCACGCCGCGCACCCGCGCCCAGATCGGCGACTTGTTCGACGGCTTCGAGCTGGTCGAGCCCGGGCTGGTCGAGGTCTCGCAGTGGCGCCCGGAGACACCCCAGAAGGCCACCGCGGGGAAGTCCCCCTGGACCATCGTCGGCGGCGTCGGTCGCAAGCGGTAGCCGGACGCGCCAGCTTCCGCGTGCCGGGTGCGTCGAGGCCGGCTCATGGAAGCAGCACGAACGCGGCGGCGTGCCGGGGACGGACGACGCTGAAGTGGCGGCGGTCGACGGTGGCCACCTCCTGAATGCCGAGACGCTCGGCGGTGGCGATCACCGAGGCGTCCACGGTGCCCAGCGGCAGGTCGCGGTAGCGGCTGACCAGCTCGGCGATTCGCAGCCAGTCCGATGGACCCACCGGCTCGACCGCGAACGCGCCCGCGGCGAGATCGCCGAGGAAGCGGACCTCCGCGTTGGTGCCGAGCCGTGCGGCGATGAGGTAGGCGACCTCGGTGATCACCAGCGTCGGAACCACCAGCGGGCCAGGGTGCGACTCCAGCAGGGCCAGGCTCGGCCGGTGATGGCGGTCGTCGGCGTCGACGTAGGCGTAGAGCGGACCGGCGTCGACGACGACGGCTATCGGGCCGCCTCCGCGCGGAGGATCTCCTCGATCCGCTCGGAGATGTCGTCACGCCCGCTGCGACCGGCACCGGCGGCCATCAGCCGGCGGCGGCCACCGAGGTGCGCCTCGATCGCCTCCCGGGTGAACTCGGCGATGGTGATCTTGCGCCGGGCCGCCTCGTGGCGAAGCCGGGCGTCGAGGTCGTCTGGGAGCTTCACGGTCGTCCGCTTCATGGTATGCCAGCATACCATGCATTGACCGGGCCGTGCCCGCCCGGGCGACGGCGGGCCCGGTGGTCACCGTCCTCCGCCACCGGCGGTCCGCGACGCCCAGGGCGCCCATGGGGGACGGCCGGTGTCGTGGAGGGACTCCAGGCTCTGCAGGTCCTTCAGGGTGTCCAGAGCGCTCCAGAAGCCCTCGTAGCGGTAGGCGATCAGCTCGCGGGCGGCCATCAGGCGCTGGAACGGCTCCTTCACCAGGTCCTCGCCCTCGTGGATATAGTCGAAGACCTCTCTCCGAAAGAAGAAGTAGCCACCGTTGATCCACAGATCGGCGCCCTGGACGTCGCTGATCGCGGTGACCGTGCCGTCGGGCTGGTACGACACCGCGTGGAAGGAGTAGTGCGGGCGGACCGACAGGAAGGCCGCGACCTTGCCCTTACGCCTGAAGTCCTCGAGCAGCTCACCGAGCGGCGCGTCGGTCAGCGTGTCGGCGTAGTTGGCGCAGAAGACCTCCTCGTCCCGCAGGTGGCGCCGCACGGCCATGAGCCGCTGGCCGATGCTGGCCCGCAGGCCCGTATCGGCGAAGGTGATGTGCCAGTCGTGGATGTCGCTGGAGAGCAGCTGGATCCCGCGGCCGCCCTCGGAGAGGACGAAGTCGTTGGAGAGCGCCTCGTTGTACGCGAGGAAGTAGCTCTTCACCAGGTCGCCCCGGTAGCCCAGGCACAGCAGGAAGTCGCTCTGCCCGTGGTGGGCGTAGTAGCGCATCACGTGCCAGAGGATCGGCCGGTAGCCGACCACGGCCATCGGCTTGGGAATGGTCTCGCTGTGCCGCGGCAGCCGCAGGCCCTGGCCGCCGCAGAAGAGCACTACCTTCATCCAGCCCCCCCTCCAGTGCTTGGCCAACGGTACGTCAGTCTACGTACCCGAAACTCCTCGTGAGGGATGAGGGTCACTCCCCCCACACCCGATACGCTCGCCGCAGCGTCGAAGGAGTCCGGATCCGCCGGTCACGGGCCAGACCGGAGGGATCGTGACAGCCACATTCGTCTTGCCGGAGCGCCCCGGCGCAGCCGCCTCCTCGAGGGCTCCCCACTGTCGCTTCTGCGGGTCGCCGCTCTCGCACCTGGTCGTCGACCTCGGCATGTCGCCGCCGTGCGAGCGCTACCTGCGCGCCGACCAGCTCGACGAGATGGAGCCCTTCTACCCGCTGCGCGTGCACGTCTGCGACCGCTGCCTGCTCGTCCAGCTCCAGCAGTACGTCAGCCCCCAGGAGATCTTCAGCGAGTACGCCTACTTCTCCTCGTACTCGTCCTCGTGGGTGGAGCACGCCCGCCGCTACTGCGAGCTGATGATCGACCGGTTCGGGCTCGGGCCGCGGAGCCTGGTGGTCGAGCTGGCCAGCAACGACGGCTACCTGCTCAGGCACCTGGTCCGCCGCGGCATCCCCGTACTCGGCGTCGAGCCGGCCCGCAACGTCGCCGAGGCGGCGACCGCCGAGGGTGTGCCCACCATCACAGAGTTCTTCGGGCTCGAGCTGGCCAGGCGGCTGGTGGCCGAGGACCGGCGCGCCGACCTGCTGGTCGCCAACAACGTGCTGGCGCAGGTCCCCGACCTCAACGACTTCGTGGCCGGGATGCGGGCCCTGCTGGCGCCGCGCGGGGTCGCCACGGTCGAGTTCCCGCATCTTGCCCGCCTGTTCGAGGGCAACCAGTTCGACACCATCTACCACGAGCACTTCTCGTACTTCTCGCTGCTGGTGGCCGAGCGCGTCTTCGGCGCGCACGGGCTGGTCGCCTTCGACGTGGAGGAGCTGCCCACCCACGGGGGATCGCTGCGGGTGTACCTGCGCCACGCCGAGGACGACTCCAAGCCGGTGCGGCCGTCGGTGGCCGCCGTCGCGGCCCGCGAGGCCGACGAGGGCTTCGGGCGGCTGGAGCACTACCTTTCGTTCGGTCCGAGGGTCGAGGCGACCAAGCGCAGGCTGCTCAGCTTCCTCATCGAGGCCAGGGACCGCGGCCGGCGGACGGCTGGCTACGGCGCTCCGGGCAAGGGCAACACCCTGCTGAACTACTGCGGCATCCGCACTGACCTGCTCGACTACACGGTCGACCGCAATCCCTACAAGCAGGGGCGCTACCTGCCCGGCACGCACGTGCCCGTCCACGACCCCTCGCTGATCGCCCGGACCAGGCCAGACTACGTCCTGATCCTGCCGTGGAACCTGAAGGACGAGGTCGTCGCGCAGCTCGCCGAGGTGCGCTCCTGGGGAGGCCGTTTCGTGGTCCCGATCCCAGAGGTCACCGTGCTGTGAAAACCGTCCTTTTCTGTGGCGGTCTGGGCCTGCGGCTGCGCGAGCACGCCGACTCGGTCCCCAAGCCGATGATCCCGATCGGCTACCGGCCGATCCTGTGGCACATCATGAAGTACTACGCGCACTACGGGCACCGGGACTTCGTCCTGTGCCTCGGCTACAAGGCCGACGTGGTCAAGCAGTACTTCCTGCACTACGACGAGGCCGTCTCCAACGACTTCGTGCTGCGCAACGGCGGCCGCGAGGTCGAGCTGCTCTCCAGCGACATCGACGACTGGCGGATCACCTTCGCCGACACCGGACTGCAGGCCAACATCGGCCAGCGGCTGCGGGCGGCGCGCAAGTACCTCGAAGGCGAGGAGGTCTTCCTCGCCAGCTACGGCGACTGCCTGACCGACGCGCCCCTGGACGAGCTGGTCGCCGACTTTCGCCGCCGCGACACCGTCGCCTCGTTCCTGAGCGTGCAGCCGGACTACCCGTTCTCGCTCGTCGACCAGCAGGACGGCCTGGTCACCGGCATCAGCGACGTCCAGGGCGCCGGGCTGTGGGTCAACGGCGGCTACTTCATCTTCCGGAGGGACATCTTCGACTATCTCGACGAGGGTGAGGAGCTGGTGGTCGAGCCGTTCCAGCGGCTGGTCGAGGAGAGCAAGCTGATCACCTACCCGCACACCGGCTTCTGGGCGCCGATGGACACGCTGGTGGACCACCAGACGCTGGAGAAGCTGGCCAACGAGCCGCTGCCCCCGTGGGCGGTGTGGCAGCGGGACGAGCCTCGCGTCGCCGTCGGCGGCAGGCTGGGGTAGGGACGCGGGATGCTTCCGATGGTCCTGGGCCGCTCGGCCGGCGCCGTCCGCAAGCTGCTCGTGCTCGGCGCGCATCCCGACGACATCGAGATCGGCTGCGGCGGCGCGCTGCTCCGCCTGGTGCGCGAGCTCGGGCCCCTGGAGGTCCGCTGGCTGGTGCTGAGCGGCGACGGCGCGCGGGCCGAGGAGGCCACCGCCAGCGCGGCGGCGTTCCTCGGCCCCGGCCACGACAGCCGGGTGGTGGTCAGGGCCTTCCGGGACGGCTTCTTCCCCTGGGAGGGCGCCGCGATCAAGGAGGCATTCGAGGAGCTCAAGGGCGACTTCGACCCCGACCTGGTCCTGGCGCCGCGGGGCGACGACGCCCACCAGGACCACCGGCTGGTCGCCGAGCTGACCTGGAACACCTTCCGCGACCACCTGATCCTCCAGTACGAGATCCCCAAGTACGAGGGCGACCTCGGCGCCCCGGTGCTGTTCGTCCCGCTGGACGAGGCGACCGCAGCGCGCAAGGTGGAGCTGCTGCTCAAGGGCTTCCCGAGCCAGCTCGGGCGCCAGTGGTTCCGGGCGGACACGTTCTGGTCGGTCCTGCGGCTGCGTGGCCTGGAATCGAACTCGCCGACCGGCTGGGCCGAAGGCTTCTACGTGCGGAAGGTGGTGCTGCCCGGTGCCGGGGCCGTTGCTGTCGATCAACATGCCGACGCGCAACCGCGCTGAGCTGCTGGAGGGCGCGCTCGGCTCGGTCATCGAGGCGATGGCGCCGGTCGCCTCGCAGGTGGAGGTGACGGTGTCCGACGGCTCCGACGACGACGCGGCCGGCATGGTGGTGCACCGGCTCATGGCGGGCTGGCCGGGCGGGTACCGCTACGTCTGGAACCGGCCGGCCCTGGAGCTGACCCAGAACATGAACCGCTCGGTGGAGCTCGCCAGCGGCGAGTGGGTCCAGCAGCTCGACGACGACGACCGCCTGCTGCCGGGCGCCGGCGCGGCCATGGTCCAGGCGATCCGGGCCGCCCGCGCCGGCGAGGCGGTGCTGGTCTTCGGCGCCGAGATCGTCGACCAGCACGGCGTGCGCAGGCGGGCGCAGCGGTTCCGTCGCGAGCGGTACCTGGAGCCGATCCAGGCGCTGCGGCGGCTGCTCCGCAACTCGTCGTTCGTGCGCGAGCCCATGGTGGTGGTGCGCCGGGCCGCCCTGGAGCGCGAGGGACTGTTCGACACCACCGTGGGCGGTCCCAGCGACACCGACATGTGGGTGCGGCTGTTCTCGCGCTACGGGATCCGCTGCCTGCCCCGCTCGACCTGCGCCTACACCATCCACGAGGCCGCCGCGACCAGCGGGATGTGGAACCCGGGCACGATCAGGGACCTCGGCGAGATCTTCGACCGCGCGGTCGCGCAAGGGGTCGTGCCGGAGCGGGCCGTCCGCCGCTGGCAGTCCGACTTCCTCCACCAGTTCATCCTCGCCGGCGCCTACCGGCGGCTCCGCCGGCGCCGCCGCGCCGACGCCAGGGAGGTCCTGCGGCTGCTCGATCTCCCGGAGGTGCGGCGCCTCGGCGTCTCGCCGAAATGGCTGCCCGTACGCGCCGCGTTCACCCTCGCCACGGCCGGGGCGTCCCGTCAGTCGACCCGTTCGAGCCAGATCTCGCGCCAATAGGGGTAGATGCCCCGCGGGCACAGCCGGTGGTAGTCCGCGGTGCAGACGACTCCCTCCAGGACGATGCACGGGTTGCGCAACCGGACCATCCTGCCGGTCTGCTCGTCGATGATCCGCTCGACGCGCCGCAGCACCGTAGCCTGGAGCCCGCAGTATTTCAGCATCTCGGGATCGAAGGTCATGCCGCGATTCCGGTTGCTCCGGTCGAGCGTGGCGACGATCCGCTCCTTGGGCTTGACCCGCACCCGCTCCCCTGGCTGCAGGTCAAGCGCCCCTCGTGGGGTCTTGTCGAGCTTCCCCTCGATGATCGGGAACCGCTTTCCGCCACGGAGCCGCAGCCTCCTGGGGAGCAATTTCCTGCTGAGATCCTGGAGCTCGTTGAACGCCCCGACCAGCACCGTGCGGACGGCCGCCAGCGTCCCGGCGTTGCCGGACCTGACGTCATCCAGGTACTGCCGCAGGTCCCAGGAGGGGACGTGGGTCGGCGCCGCCCGCGGCAGCTCGGTCGCCTGGCAGGAGAAGGCCTCGTCCTCTTCGGGTGTCGTGGGTGCCTTTCGCGTGGCCCGCAGGAGCGTGTCGTGGGTGCACCCGGAGGTGGGCGCCGGCGGGTAGGGCCGCTGGACGTCCGTCTCCACCCGCTTGAGCCAGGCCTCCTTCCAGAAGAGCAGGCAGCCGGCCTGGCAGCCGCCGTGGGCCTGACCGTCGCAGCGCAGACCCTCCAGGTGGACCGCGTTGCGCATGCGGTACATCCCGTTCCAGTTGATCGTGTCGCAGGATTTCAGCGCCAGCTTGTCGACCCTGAACCGCCGGCCGCAGAACTGGACCATCTCGGGCATGAACGGCAGCGACTCCAGCTCGCCGCGGTCGTCCAGCGTCGCCAGGATCTCCTGCTCGCCGCGCACCTCGACGACCTCGCCGACGCGCAGGTCCAGCGTCCGGTCCTCGCTGGAGACCATCAGTCGCCACCTTCCAGCGCGCCGTACCGGCTGGTCGTGAAGCCCGTCGCCCCGTGCGGCAGGGAGCCGGTGCTGGAGGCCGGGAGGACGGTCCCGTCGCGGTCGTTGCCCAGGGCCTTCCATTGGTCGAACGTGTAGCGGTTGTTGCCGGCGCCGAGGAATTGGCGCTCGGTCCTCTCCATCCGGTAGGTGTTGCCGGCGAACCGGGCGTTGGACAGCTGCCAGGACCTGCCGGGGTCGCCGTTGCGCACCGTCACGCCGGTCACGCCGCCGCGCATGCCGACGTCGTTGCCGGCGACGTCGACGTCGTGGAGGTGGGGCAGGCCCTGGCGATAGGTCTGCTGCGCCCAGCGGGTGGCGCGCCGGTCCTCCCGCAGCAGCACCCCGTTGGCGTTGTCCCGCAGCAGGTTCTGGTCGACCTGCACGTCGGCGCTGTTGAAGACGACGATGCCGGCGCCGTTGAGCGCGAAATTCTCCGGCCCTCGCCTGGTGCCGACCGCCTGATTCCAGTAGATCCTCGCGTGACGTGACACTTCGTAGAGCAGCCCCCAGTAGTCGTTGTCCTCGAACAGGTTGGAGCGGACCACGACGTTGTCGTTGTCGATGTCGAACCAGAGACCGCCGCCCGGGTTGTGGTGAAACCACGAGTTCTCCACGACCATGCCCTCGCCGAAGGAGCGGGTGAATTTCGCCCCGCCGGCTTCCCAGTCGGGGTCGAACGACAGCGTCTTGTTGTGGTCCACCTCGGTATCGCGCAGCGCGGTCGGACGGTCGGTGGCGTCGCCGCCTCCCAGCAGGCCGATCTGGCCCATGTGATCGATCCTGCAGTTCTCCATCTGGGTTCCCGGGCCCAGCTCCGCCCCGCCGCCGTGGTTGTACCGCACGGTCACGTAACGGAAATCCCAGTCGATGGCGCCCTGGCCGCCGATCGCCGCCTGCTGTGCGACCGATGCGTACTTCTCGACCACAAGATTTTCGACGAGCACGTGCGCGGGCCGCGACCGGGACGGAGCCGTGATCGCCGTGGGGGCGACTGAGGTCTCGATCAGGCCGAGCCGGGCCGGGTCGTCGGTCAGATAGATCCGGTCGGTGCTGTGGTCGAAATACCAGCGGCCGGGGCCGAGCTCCGGGAGACCGGGGACCCGCTGGTAGCGCCTGGGCGGGTCCTCGCGGTTGCCGGAGGGGGTGACGAACAGCTCCTCGTTGTAGCGGTCGCCCTCGTTGGACCGCACTCCCCCGCCGCTTCCGATCAGCGTCCCGTGGGGACTGCTCCGCTGGCGCTGGCCGGGCCAGTACCAGCGGCCGGAACCGTCTCGCCGCGCTTCGGCGGCGGCCAGCGTCCGGGCGCCGCTCAGCACCGTGTCCCTCCCGACCCCGATGAAGCGCTGCCCCTGCTTCGGCACCACCCCGTTCGGGTGGTGGACACCGGCCTGGAGGCAGAACGTGGTCCCCGCCGGATGGGCCGCGACCGCCCGCCCCAGGTCGCCGCCCGGCGCCACCGCGACCCCGTCGCAGCGCCCCGCGGGCGGCGCCGTCGCCGCCCCGACGCCCGAGGCCCCCGGTCCGGCCGGCGCCGCGATCCCGGCTCCTCCCGCCCCGGCCCCCGCCCCGCCCGGCGCCCCGGCCCCTCCGCCCGGGTGCCTTGACGGGACAGCCCCCAGGAGTGCCAGCCCCGCGACGACCAGCACGACGATTGCCGGGATCGCCACGTGGGAGCGACGCACCGCCTTCACGGCCGGCCTCCGCCGCTGCCGCTCGGCTCGCGGGTGAGGGCGACGCTGCGCAGGATCAGCGTCGCGACCGCGTCGGGCGTGAGCGCGGCGCCGATTCGCCGGGCGCCCACGCGGAGCGACCGCAGCATGGCCGGGTCGGCGAGGCGCGCCAGCGCGCTGGCGAGCGCCTGGCGGTCGCGCGGGTCGACGATCAGCCCGTCGACGCCGTCCTGAACGATGGTCCCCGCGGCGCCGGTCATCGGCGACACCACCACCGGGACCCCGACGGTCAGCGCCTCGACGACCACCCGTCCGACGAGGTCCTGAAGGGTCGGGAACACGAGCGCATCGCAGGCCTCCAGCGCGCCCTTGAGCCCGGCGGGGTCGACCGTGCCGAGGAAGGCGACCGAGTCCTCGATCCCGAGCCGGCGCGCGAGGTGGCCGAGGGCCGCCCGTTCGGGCCCGTCGCCGATGACCCAGAGCATGCACGGGCCAACCTGGCGCCGGTGCACGGCGACCGCCTCCAGCAACAGGTCGATGCCCTTGGGGGCGATCAGCCGGCCCACGCACAGGAACAGGGGGGTCCCCTCCGGGACGGGCGCGGCGGCGGGGACCTTGCCCGGCAGCTCCGGCGGCAGGCCGGCCAGCCACCAGCCCGTCACGATCCTGGAGCCGGGGACCTTCAGCGTGTCGACGAGGTAGGCCCTGGCGGGCGCGTTGTTGGCGATGAACAGATCGATGGAGCGGGCGGCGAACCGCCGCAGGGCGACCTTGACCCCGGCCGTGCCGGTGTGGCCGAGGTGCCGGTAGTCCCCCTCGACCATGCAGATCAGCTTGCGCCGCCGCACCAGCTTCGACAGGCCGGCGAAGAGGCCCACGAGCCCCAGCTCGTAGACGATGGCGACGTCCTCAGCCGCCCGCGTCAACGATCCCAGCAGGCGCGGGCTCACCAGCTTGACGCTCATCGGATGCTGGCGGCCACCGCTGCGGCCCAGCTCGACGAACCGGCCCATCGGCCGCCGCCCGTCCTGCTCCTCCGCCCAGCGCAGCTCCCGGACCTCGGCGCCGGCGCGGCGGCAGGACTCGACCAGGTACGGGTGCGGGGCGGTGCCGTCCCTGGTCACCCAGAGGATCCCGGCCCGGCTCGATGACCCCATTCGAACCCCCTACGCCTCGGTGAGCAGGACGGTGCCGACGCTGACGATGCCGGCGCGTGCCGCCGTCATTGGCGCTTCCTGTCGAGCAGTCGATAGCGGGCGGCTCCGCTGAGCCGTCCGAAGTATTCGGCGGCGACCGAGATCCACAGCCCGCGGTGACGTCGCGAGCCGACGAGATAGGGAAGCCGGGTCGCCAGCCAGGCGGCGCGCCCGAGCGCGCGACGCAGCGCGCTCCCCCGGTTGTCAGTTGCCTGGTCCATGGTGGAGTCGTCATCGCCGGTGAAGTTGTCGTCGCCGAGGTGTTTGCCGTCACGTAGGAACGCGAAATCGCGGAGAATCCTCTCGCAGTCGACGCCGATCGCATACGCCTGGCGCGCCGTCTGCCGGAGCCCGGAGCGATACCGGTAGGAGACGACGGCATCAGGAGCGAAGCCGAGCCGATAGCCGGCGAGTTGCGCGCGCCAGGAAAGCTCCACGTCCTCCCCGCCCGCCTCGTAGTCGGTTGACCAGCCATCGAGATCGCGAAGGACGTCGGCCCAGATGGCAAGGTTGGCGCTCACCGCGTATGGCAGGAGCCACGACCGGAGCCGGTCCCTGGGCCATGGGCGGTGCCAGGAGCGTGTCGAGTCGTCGTTCAGGGGTCGCGCGTCGAGCCACCCGCCGATGAGATCGTAGTGGCAAGCCGCGTCGGCCATTGCCTGGAGCCAGCCGGGGGCGACAACGTCATCCGCATCGCAGAACGCCAGCAATTCGCCTCGAGCGGCCTTGGCCCCGGCATTGCGCGGAGCGGAGTGCCCGCGTTGTGGCCCGCTGTCGACCAGGGTGAATGCTTTGAAACGCTGGCGGTGGCGCCGGGCGAGGTCCGCGGTGCCGTCGGTGGATCCGTTGTCGACGATCACCACCTCCCAGTCGTCCTCGTACTGTTGGGTGGCGAGCGCCAGGAGCTGCTCGGCGAGCGTCGCGGCGGCGTTGTAGGCCGGTATCACCACACTGATGGACTTCGGCCGCGATCGCTCGCGCCGGTCGCGCTCGGGTTGCATGCTGGCGTTCACCGCCAGCCCTTCCCGGTCGGCGTCAGCTCGCGGTCCGCGGTTCGTGACATCGGCCTGGGGGGCCGGCCCCGGCTCGAAACGTGCGCCCCGGCCACGGCGATGGCGAGGCCGGTGACGATCCCCTGCTCGGACCCCGGCACCCAGGTGATGAACCAGACGAGCTGCATCGCCACCATCGCCGGAAGCACGTCGGGCCCGAACAGCCCGCCGGCTCGATTCGGGCGCCCTAGGCGCCACAGGGCGCGCAGTAGCCCGGCGGTCAGGGCGATCAGCGCGAGCAGGCCCGCGACCCCGCTCCGCAGCATGGTCTCGATGTAGAAGTTGTGCGGGTGGGAGACCACCTCGGACCCCTCGACGCGCCGCGCGAAGCCGCTGCCGAAAGGCTGGCCGACGAGCCAGTTGGCGGGGTTCTCCGACCAGCTCGAGACCAGCTCCGACCAGCCCTCCACGCGCCAGGTGAGCGTGCCGCCGCTGGTCGCCGACCGGGCCAGCGGCTCCTGGTCGCTGCCGCTCCTGGGGAAGGCGACGAACACCAGCGAGGTCACGACCGCCGCGCCGGCCAGCATCGCCAGCGCCCGGCGCCCGAACCTGCGGTTGCGCAGCAGCAGCACCACCACCCCCACCAGCATCGCCAGCCAGACCGTGCGCCGGTCCAGCAGCATCACGAACAGCAGCAGCAGCACGCTGAGCCATCGCAGCCTGCGCGCCCGCCGGCCGCGCTGCGCCCACGCGGGCAGGGTGAGGACCGCGGCGGTCGCCAGGAAGAAGGTGTACGGGCCGTCGACCACCCGGATGGCGGTGTCGTTGCCGAACTGCTCGGCTGGCACGCCCAGGTGGACCCCGGCGAACACGTCCAGCCAGCGCAGCGTCACCAGCCCCACCATGACGCCGGCCGCCGCCAGCCAGATCCGGCCGATCCGGTCCCACAGCCACGCCGAGGGTGGGAAGGTGGCGAAGTAGAGCGCGGGCCCGGCGAACTGTAGGTACTGCCGGAAGTCGTTGACGCTCTGCTGCGGGCCGAACTTCAGCATGCCGCGGCCGAGCGAGACCACCAGCGCGATCCCAAGGAGCAGCAGCCAGCGCAGCAACGGCGAGTAGCGCCGGACCCGCAGGAGCCTGGCCAGACCGGCGGCCACGACCAGCGCGAACAGTACGTCGCTCAGCTCGATGCGGGTGTCCTTGAGGTACAGCGACGGCACCCGCTCCACGAACACGGCCTGCAGCAGCATCCCGACGAGCACGAAGCCCGCGCCGATGTCCGCGCGCCGGACCAGTACCTCCAGCAGCGCGACGCTGAAGGCTCCCACGATCAGCAGCCCGGCCCCGAGGCTCAGCAGCTCGATCATGGTCGCGGCTCCGGGACCAGGGCCGGGTCGTGCGGGCCGAGCACCAGCGGCGCCAGGCGCCAGCGCACGCCGCCGACGGTGCCCAGGGCGCCGGCGACCGTCAGCCGCATCCGCAGCTCGCGCCGGATACCCGGGACCGGGGAGAAGCGGACGCAGAGCGCCAGGGCCAACGATCCGGCGGCGATCTCGGCCGCCAGCGCCAGCACGCTCGGCAGGCTGGCGGCCAGCACCCGCTGCACTACCGCGATCACCAGGGCGACCCCGGCGCTGGCGAACGCGGCGGGCGCATAGGACCGCGCCACCTGCACCGCCGACAGCCCCAGCAGCCGGCGCATGAGCGCGAGGTAGCCGAGGTGCCGCAAGATCTCCCCGGCGGCCACGGCCGCGGCGAACACCCACACGCCCCGCGACCGGAACTGGAGCGCGAGCGCCAGGCAGGAGGCCAGCACCACCAGGTAGACGACCTGGACGCCCATGGACCGGTTCAGGTCGGAGCGGGCCTCCGCCACCGACTGGGAGAATCTCGACACCACGGCGCAGCCGCCGGCCAGCGCGAACCACGGGACCAGGGCGGCGACCAGGTTCCACTGGGACCCGAGCACCACCAGGACGAGTTGCGGCGCCGCCACCGCCATGCCGGCGCAGATCGGGAACAGCACCACCGCGCCGAGCTCCAGCACGCTCAGGAACGCCTTGCGCAGACGCGCGGTGTCCTGCTGGATGCGGCTGAGGCTGGAGAACAGCACGCTGGTCAGCGCCTGCGACAGGTAGTAGCCGAGCGGCTGGAAGACCAGCTGGTAGCCGCGGCTGTACTGGCCGAGCACGGCGGTGCTGGTGAAGCGGCCGACCACCACCGTGTCGAGGTTGGTGCCGACGTAGTCCATCACGTGGCCGCCAGAGAGCCGCAGCCCGTACCCGCAGATCTCGCGGTACGGCTCGCCGCGGAACACGGGCCGCACGGGGTGGCGCAGCAGCGCGTACTGCCAGACGGCCTGGGAGACGTTGGACACCAGCGCCCCCGCCACCAGGCTCCAGACGCCCGCACCGAGCAGCGCCAGCCCGACCCCCACCACCAGGAAGCCGAGCACGTAGGTGCCGGCCATGATGATCGACAGCTCCCGGAAGCGGTGCTCGCGCCGCAGCAGGCCTATCCCCGTCATGGACCAGCCTTCCGGCAGGAACGACAGCGCAAGGACCCGCAGCACCGGCGCCAGGGTCGGCTGATGGAACAGGTCGCCGATCAGGGGCGTCAGCAGCCAGACCGCGCCAAAGCAGACCGCGCCGAAGGCCAGCCCGGCGGTCGACGCCGCACGGACCTCGTCCCTGGAGAGCGTGGGCCGCTGCACCAGGGCCGAGGCGATGCCCATCCGGACGAAGTACTGGGCGAACAGCACCACCAGGTTGGCCAGCGCGATCAGCCCGAAGGCCACCGGCCCGAGCAGCCGCGAGATGATCGCCGTGTAGGCCAGGTTGGCGACCATCAGCGCGGCGGTCCCGATGTAGGACCAGCGCAGGCCCGAGGCGGCCTGTGCGGTCAGGTTCGGCCGCCTGCCATCGGCGGCGGCCTGCGGCGTGCCCGGTCGCTCAGTGTCCACCGGAGTGCCTCAGGGTGCTCTGGCGGGCGTTCGGCGAGCCGCGGGCCGCCACTATCCGCCTCCATCTCCGTTCCCCCTGGCCGCTCGCCGGGCCAGCGGCCCGGGGCGGCGGCCACGCTTCTGCACGAAGACGTAGCCGATGAGCGGGGTGCTGACGAAGGCCAGGCGGTCCCGGATGGTCCGCAGGTGGCTCAGCGGGGCGTCGCGGCCGACCACCACGACCACGCCGTCCGCCTGCCTGGAGATCGGGATCGCGTCCGAGACCTCCAGGAGCGCCGGGGTGTCGATCAGCACCAGGTCGAACTGCTCGCCGAGCGACAGCAGGGCCTTTCGGAAGGACGGCGGCCGCAACAGCCGGGACATCCTCCCCGGCTCCTGGCTGGAGGGCACGGGCAGCACGATCCCGCTGTGCGTCACCGCCAGCCGGCCCAGGTACTCGTCGGCCTCGACCGGCGTCTGGTCGGGCTCGCAGCGCGCCTTGTGCCGCTCGTCCAGGCCGCACAGCTCGGAGAGCCCTGGGCTGCGCTGGTTGGCGTCGATCAGCGCGACCTTGCGGTCCTGCTGGCGCGCCGCGATCGCGATGTGCAGCGCCGTGGTCGTGGTGCCGTCGCCCGGCGTCACGCTGGTCAGCGCGACCGAGGTGCCGCCGGTGCTCTCCAGCTCGTGCTCGAGCGAAGCGAGGATGAAGTGGTAGGCGTCGGTCGCCGAGGGTGGCGGCGGCATCGCCTCGCCGGCCGCGGGCCGCCGGGCGCGGAGGCGCGGGACCTCGCCCAGCAGCGGCGCCCCGAGGATCCGCGCGGGGTCCCCCGGCTGCTCGGCGCGCTGGTTCCTGCCAGCCGCCCACCAGGCCCAGCCGCCGGCGCCGGTCGCGCCGAGCAGCGCGCCGAGCAGCGCGAACAGCTTCGGCTTGGGCTGCGAGGGTGCCGGCGGCAAGTCGGCCCGCTCGAACAGCTCGACCCCGGAGGGGCTGACCGCCAGCTCGGTCGTGATGTCCTGCTCGCGCTGCTTCAGGTTGGCGATCTGGCTCGACAGCGCCTCCTGTTGCGGGGTCTGGTTGCCGCCAATCCCCTTGGCGCTGCTGTCGATCCGCGCCTGGAGGCCGGCCACCAGCCGGTCGATGCCGGCGATCGCCTGCTGGGCCTGGGCGTTGGTGCGCTCCATGCTGACCTGCTGGTAGGCCGTGCCGACCGCGTTGGCCAGGGCGCGGGCCGAGGCTGCCTCGCCGGCCTTGGCGTCGATGGTGATGCCGGTCGAGTCCTTGGAGGGCCGGACGTCCAGGTCCTTGCGCATCTCCTGGACCGGCTGGCCGCTGCCGAGCAGCCGCAGCGCGCGGTCGAGCACCACCGTCGAGGTCATGATGTCGGCTTGCTTGGCGACCTCGGCCTGCCGGTCGGCGTCCTGGGTCGACCCGCCAGAGGTCGACAGCAGGCTCGGCGCGCCGGGATCCCGGAGAATAAGCGTCGCTTCTGCCTTGTACTGGACCGGCAGTGCACTCGACACGACGTAGGCGGCGGCCGCCCCCAGCAGCGTCACCACGACGACCAGCAGGCGGTACCGCGACAGCGAGGCCAGCACGCCGGGACGGTCGTCGAAGGCATCTGGTCCCCGCTCCGGCTCGCCAAAAGTGGCCAGCGATCTTTGCTCGTTGTTCACCAGGCCCCCCCGGAAAGCACCAAAAATCGCGCCAGCGGCGCGAGCGTCATTCTCTCACTCTCCCGACCGCGACGGCGATGGCCGATTTCAAGCAGACTAGCAGCCTCGCCCTTGTGCTAAAGGGCGGCAAGACACGACACGATGGAATTGCAGTGGCGTTGACCTCACGGCTGACATTTGCCACCGATTTCGCAACCCGAGGGGGTCATTTGCGATGCTGCTGGACGCAAGAGAACTCCCGAGCAATCACCTCATCGAGACTGATCTCTGCATTATTGGGGCGGGCCCTGCCGGGATCACCATCGCGGGAGAATTCTTCGGGGGCGTGAGCAGAGTTTGCCTGGTCGAGAGCGGTGGCGCCGATATCGAGCGGGCAGCCCAGCGGCTCAACCGCGGCGCCAGCGTAGGCTATTCTACGTATCTGCTGCATCATGCACGCGTGCGGGCCTTCGGCGGGTCCTCCCGGCACTGGGTCGGCCCTGGAGACGAAACCTGGGCGGCACGGCCGCTGGACCTCCTCGACTTCGAGGTCCGCCCCGCCATCCCCTACTCCGGCTGGCCGCTGGGCCCGGCCGAGCTGGAGCCGCACTACGCGCAGGCCCGCTCCATCTGCCAGCTCGGCCCCGCCCCCGCCCTCGGGGCGGCCGAGGGGCCGCGAACCCGCGGCCTGCCGCTGCGGACGCCGGAGGTCGAGACCACTCTCTTCCAGCATGGGACCTCCACGTTCGAGGGCTGCTACCAGCGGGTCGTGCGCTCCTCCAACGTGACGCTGGTGCTGCACGCGACCGTCGGCGACCTGGGGACGAAGCAGGATCCGGGCACGGTGGACACGCTCGAGATCCGGCGTGACGACGGCTCGCGGTGGTTCGTGCGGCCGAGGCTGGTGGTGCTCGCCGCCGGCGGGATCGAGAACCCGCGCCTGCTGCTGCTCAGCAACCGCACGCACCGGCGGGGACTGGGCAACGACCGCGACCTGGTCGGGCGGTTCTTCGCCGAGCGCCTGTCGGCCCGCAGCGGCTACGTCGTCGCCGGCCCGGACCTGCTCCAGCGGATCGGGCTCTACGGCGTCCATACCGCCGGCGGCACGCGGGTGCAGGGCGCGCTCAGGGTCACCGACGCGGTCCAGCGGGAGCGCCAGCTCCTCAACTGCGCGTTCTTCCTGCTGCCACGCAGCGCCTCGATGACCGCCGAGGCCGTCCGGTCGCTGGCGACCCTGGTCAAGGGACTGGGCAGGCGGCCGCTGCCGGAGGCGGCGCCGGCGCACCTCCGCAACGTCGTCACCGGGCTTGGCGATCTCGCCGCGCTCGGGGTGGACCGGCTCCGCCATGGCGACCCACGAGGCGTGCTGGCCCTCCGGTTCCAGGCGGAGCAGGCGCCCAACCGCGAGTCACGGGTGGCCCTCGGCACGCGCCGCGACCCCCTCGGCCTGCCGGTCGCGCGGGTGGACTGGCGGATGGCAGCCTCGGACCGCGATTCGGTCCGGACGTCGCAGGAAATCGTGAGCGGCGCCCTCTGTGACGCCGGGCTCGGCCGCGTCGAGCTGCTGCTCGGCGACGAGCGGCCGCCCGCCCTGATCGAGGGCAACTACCACCACCTGGGCGCGACGCGCATGCACCCCAGCCCCAACCTGGGCGTGGTCGACGCCGATTGCCGCGTCCACGGGGTCCGCAACCTCTACGTCGCCGGCAGCTCGCTGTTCCCCACCTACGGCTGCTCCAACCCGACGCTGACCGTGGTGGCCCTGGCCCTGCGGCTCGCCGAGCACCTCAAGAAAACCCTAGCTGGCCGCGGCGAGTAGGCCCGCGTCCTGGAGTGTGGCGGCGGTTTCGGCGATGAGGGGGAAGGGCAGGCCGGAGCGGTCGGCGATGTCGAGCAGGCTGTGGTCTGTGTCGGAAAGGTTGAGGACCCACAGCATCGCCATCTGCCGCTGCTCGGCGTCGCTGCGCCCGCCGATGGTCCCGTACAGGCCGCGGCGGCCGAGCTGCGGCTCACCCTTCGGACTGAGGTTGCGGTAGCGCCGGTCGGCCTCCAGCACCCGCAGGGTCTCCCAGCAGACCTCCAGGGTGTCGGCCATCGCCTCGGGACGGACCAGGTCCAGGTCGTCGGCGGAGGTGTGGTACTGGGGGTACTGCGCGTAGGGGGTGCGGGACAGGCTGCCGACCGGCAGGTTGAACCCGGGGGAGCAGTACTGCCGCTCGTCGTAGCCGTAGGGGGAGAAGTCGGTCACCGTGTGCTGCCGGGCGGAGCGGGCCAGCACGTGGGTGATGGCACGGTCGATGCCCGCGTCGCCTCGGCGGCTGCGCTTGTAGGTCAGCGGGCCGGGGTCGCCGACGCAGGCCAGCACCAGCCCATGGCGGATCCGGTCCAGGTGGTGCTCGTTCAGCGCCAGCCAGGTGATCGACCCGATCGTGCCGGGGATGAACAGGAACCGGTACGAGTACCGCGGCCGCGTCTCCGCGAGCCGTCTGGCGAGCTGGGTGGCCACCACGATGCCGGACAGGTTGTCGTTGGCCAGCGACGGGTGGCAGACGTGGCAGGAGATGAGCACCTCCTCCTGGGTCTCGCCCCCGAGGAAATGCTCGCCGTAGGTCAGCGACCCCTCCGCCAGGGTCGCGTCGATCCGCACCCGGTACGGGCCGTCGGGGAGGCTGTCGACCAGCCGCTGGCTGGCGCACAACCCCCAGCTCTCCGAGTAGTACGAGGTTCGGTAGGGCACCCAGTCAGGGTGCTCGGGCAGCGTGAACAGGTGCTGGCGCAGCTCGGCCAGCGGCATCGTCTGGTCGACCGGGGTGCTGTAGGAGACCACGTGCAGGTTGCTGTCGCGCAGGTCGATCACCCGTCGGCCGGTGGGGTCGTCGACCCAGGCGTCGTGGAGGTTCCACTCGCGGGGGACGGTCCAGTCGAAGACCTGGATGCCGGTGGGGACCTCATGCACCTCCAGGTCGATCTGGCGCCCGATGATCTCCAGCGTGGCGCGGACCCCGTCGCCGGTGATGCTGCGGCACAGCGGGTAGAGCTCCGCCACCAGCTCCCACATCTCCTTGCCAACGCCGACGGTCACAGGTCCACATCCGGGTAGCCGCGGTCCCGCTGGCTGATGACCTGGACCGGGCCCGGCCACCGGATCCCGAAGGCGGGGTCGTCGAAGCGCACGCCCCGCGCCGCCAACGGCTCGAACCGCGCCGACATCTGGTAGAAGACCTCCGTGCCATCGGTGAGCGTCAGGAACCCATGGGCGCAGCCCTCGGGGATGTAGAGCATCAACCGGTTGTCGGCCGAGAGGACCGCGGCGGCGTGCGCGCCGAACGTGGGCGAGGTCGGGCGCAGGTCGATCGCCACGTCGTAGATGGCACCGGCGGTGCAGCGCACCAGCTTGACCTCCTCGTACGGAGCGGTCTGATAGTGCATGCCCCGCAACGTGCCTTTCGATGGATTGTACGAGATGTTGCACTGCGCGAGCACCCGATTGAGGCCGTGCGCCTGGAATTCGTCTTGGCACCATGTGCGCGCGAAAAAACCGCGTTCGTCGGTGATGCGCTCCGGTGAGACGACGAATACGCCGCCCACACCAGTTGGCTCGAACAACATGGCGACAGCGTAGCCCGCCGCGTCCAACCCTGACCAGCCACCTCGTCGCGCAAATGTACTACGCGATTATCGGCTGCTTGCCGATTCAACGGCTTTCGCCACGGCACTTAGCGTAGGACGCCAAAGGCGAGATCAACCGCGCCTGGGGGGGCGCCCGATCACCTCACGTCACGTCTTGGCGCGCCGCCGGACCATCGGCCGCGATGGTTGTTCCTGCTGCCAAGCAATCCAAATACGGGCAGGGTGCCCGGCGGCTTGCACTGGAGGGGCATTCATGAACGACCATGCACGGCAGCGGGTGCTGGTGACCGGCGCCGGCGGCTTCATCGGCCATCACCTGGTCACCGATCTCAAGCAGCGCGGCTACTGGGTCCGCGCGGTGGACCGCAAGTACCCCGAGTTCACCCCGGTCGACGCCGACGAGTTCCAGATCCGCGACCTGCGACGCTGGGACGAGTGCCTCCAGGCGACGATCGGCGTCGACCACGTCTACGCGCTGGCCGCCGACATGGGCGGGATGGGCTTCATCTCCAGCAACCACGCCAGCATCCTGCGCAACAACGCTCTCATCAACCTGCACACCATCGAGGCCGCCAGGCTGCACGGTGTGTCGCGCTACTTTCTCAGCTCCTCGGCCTGCATCTACCCCGACTACCTGCAGACCGTCCAGGACGTCACGCCGCTCAAGGAGGAGGACGCCTACCCGGCCGACCCGCAGGACGCCTACGGCTGGGAGAAGCTGGTTGGCGAGCGGCTGTGCCGGTACTACGCCGACGAGTTCGGCATGCAGACGCGGATCGCGCGCTTCCACAACATCTACGGGCCGTACGGCACCTATGACGGCGGCCGCGAGAAGGCGCCGGCAGCCCTGTGCCGCAAGGTGGCCACGGCGGAGCCCGGCGACGCCGTCGAGATCTGGGGCGACGGCGCGCAGACCCGCTCGTTCTGCTACATCGACGACTGCGTCGAGGGCATCCAGCGCCTGATGTGGTCCGGGTACGGGGAGCCGCTCAACGTCGGCACCAGCGAGCTGGTCACCGTCGACGAGTTGGCGGAGCGGGTGATCGACATCTCCGGCAAGCCCGACCTGTTCCTACGCCATGTCCAGGGACCGCAGGGCGTGCGCGGCCGCAACTCCGACAACGCCCGCATCCGCCAGGTTCTCGGCTGGGAACCGCGGTTCTCCCTGGAGGAGGGCCTGACCCAGACGTACCGATGGATCCGCAAGCAGGTCGCCGGTTAGTGCCGGCCCCGGCGGTCGGCTCCCGGATCCCGCGCGTCGACGTCCTGGGCGTCGGCGTGAGCGCCATCGACATGGACCGGGCAGTCGCCGAGATCGCCGGCTGGGTCGAGCGGCGCGAGCGCCACTACGTGTGCGTCACTGGGGTGCACGGGGTCATGGAGTCGCTCCGGGACGCCGAGCTGCGCCGGATCCACAACCACTCGGGCCTGACCACACCCGACGGGATGCCGATGGTATGGGCCGGGCACCGCAGCGGCGCGACACGCATGCGGCGCGTCTACGGGCCCGACCTGATGCTGGCGCTGTGCGAGCAGGCGGCGGAGCGAGGCTGGTCGTCGTACTTCCACGGCGGCGCTCCTGGGGTGGCCGACCGGCTCGCCGAACGGCTCGTCGAGCGGTTCCCCCGGCTCGAGGTCGTGGGCACCTCGTCGCCGCCGTTCCGGACGCCGACGCCGGTGGAGGACGACCTGACGGTCGAGCGCATCGAGCGCGCCGCGCCGGACCTCGTCTGGGTGGGGCTGGGCACCCCCAAGCAGGAGCGCTGGATGGCCGCGCACACCCAGCGCCTCAGCGCGCCGGCGCTGCTCGGCGTCGGAGCGGCCTTCAACATCCACGCCGGCCTGCTGCCACAGGCACCCCGGTGGATGCAGCGCTCGGGCCTGGAGTGGCTGTACCGCATCTCGCGCGAGCCACGGCTCGCCCGCCGCTACCTGAGCAACGACCCTCGATTCCTGGTCGAGATCCTGCGGCGGCCGCCGCGGCTGCGCCCGGCGGAAGACCGCGATGCTTGAGGAACGCACCGACGTGGCGCGGGACTACCTCGCCCTCGAGGCGCCACGGCCGTCGGTGGCCGGCGCGGTGAAGCGCCGCTACCAGCGCATCGGGTTGGGCCTGGTGGTCACGGACGCGTTCTGCGCCGGCGCGGCGCTGCTGCTGGCCTACGGTCCCCGGGTCAGCATCGGGTCGCTGTCGGTGGCCGAGCGGCTCCTGGTCCTGGCCGCGCCGCTGCTCTGGGTGGCGCTGTTCCATGCGTTCAGCTTGTACGGCCCGCAGCGGCTGGCCGCGGCGGAGGAGTTCCGCCGCATCATCGGGGCGTCCAGCCTCGGGGTCGTGCTGCTGGCGCTGGTCGGGTACTGGTCCCAGCACTCGCTCTGGGGCCTGGGGGTCGGGTTGAGCTGGCTGGTCGCGCTCTTCCTGGAGCTGCTGACGCGGCGGGCGTGGCGCTGGTACCAGCACCGGTTGAAGGTGGACGGGCGGCTGGCGCTGCGGACCCTGGTCGTGGGGACCAACCGGGACGCGACCCACCTCGCCGCCACGCTGCGCCAGCCCGGCTCGGGCTTCAACCCGATCGGCTACGTGCGCGCCCGCGGCCAGCCCGCCAGCACCTCCCAGGGCCCCTACGGCGTGCTCGGCGAGCTGCGGCAGGTCCGCTCGCTGATCCGCGACCAGGTCGCCGACTGCCTGTTCATCACCTCCACGAGCGTGTCCGCCGAGGAGGTCTCCGAGGTCGCGCAGGTCGCCCGCCAGGAAGGCGTGGAGGTGCGCCTGTCGGCCGGCATCGCCGAGACGCTCACCTCGCGGCTCGCGCTCCAGCAGATCGGGCCCGTGATCGCGCTGTCGGTGAAGCCGGTGCGCCTGGCCGGCGCGCAGGCCGCCGGCAAGCGGGCGTTCGACCTGGTGGCCGCCTCGCTCGGCCTACTGGTCACGCTGCCGCTGTGGATCGTGGCCGCCGCGGCCATCCGCCTGACCTCCTCGGGGGCTGTCCTCTTCCACCAGGAGCGGGTCACCAAGGCGGGACGGCATTTCCGGATGCACAAATTCCGCACCATGCACGAGCTGCCCCACGGGCCCGGGCGCACGGACGCCGGGCGCACGGACGCCAGCAGCCCGTTCTTCAAGCTCGGCGACGATCCCAGGGTGACCACCGTCGGGAAGTGTCTCCGCAGGTTCAGCCTTGACGAGCTGCCGCAGCTCCTGAACATCCTCGCGGGCGAGATGAGCCTGGTCGGGCCGCGGCCGCTCCCGGCGGAGCAGGTCGCCGCCAACCGCGAGCTGCTCGGCCCACGGCTGGAGGTGCCGGCGGGCATGACCGGCTGGTGGCAGATCAACGGCCGCAGCGAGGTGACCCCGGAGGAGGCGCTGCACCTCGACCAGTTCTACATCGAGAACTGGTCCCTGACCCTGGACCTCTACATCCTGTTGAAGACCGTCGGGGTGGTCCTGAAGCGCCAGGGCGCCTGGTAGTCGAGCAGTCCCGCGGAGCCCGTGCCGCTGTACCTGTACCTGCTCGCGGGCGGCGCGGTGGTGGCGCTCACCTTCACGATCCTCGGCGCCTTCCTTCGGAGCACGCGCGCCGAGCCGGTGAGGCGCCACGGCCTCACCGCTGCCTTGGGCCACGGCCCTCGCCGGCGTAGCCCGGCTACGCGCGCGTCCGGTCGGGGGCGTCCAGGCGGAGGGCGAGCAGCGGGCAGGCGCTGACGGCGCGGCGGGCGTGGGCGAGGAGGTTGGGGCCGATCGGGGCCGGGTCGACGATCGGGTAGCCCCAGTCGTCGAGCGTGATCCGCTCGGGGAACAGCTCGGCGCAGAGCCCGTTGCCGTCGCAGGCGATCGGGTCGACGCGCAGCTGGCGGCTCAGCGCCATGGAAGGCCTCCCTGGGTCGGCGCCGCGGCTGGGGCCCGCTGGGGGAAGCTGCGGACCCCGGCCGGGCAGCCACCGCCGTCGAGGTGACGCCAGACGTCGCCGGCGAACACCTCGAGGGCACTTCGGAGCAGGCGGACCGCACCGTCGGGCAGTCGGCAGGCGCCGCGACCCTCGATCTGGCCGGCCCAGCGCCGCAGCCGGTCGAGGTCGCCGGCGCCGGCGTGGCCGTCGTGCAGCGCCGCGGTGGTGCGGGCGACGGCGGCCAGGCCGTGGACGCAGGGGCCGCACTGGCCGGCGGTCTGGCCGGCAAGCCAGGCCAGGATCCGCGCCGTCTCCGCCAGCCCGCAGGCGCGCCGCCCCAGCACCATCACGGCTCCGCATCCCAGGCTCGCCCCGTGGCGGCGAAGGTCGCTGTTGCACAGGCTGGCGCCGCTGGCCGTGTCGGCGCCGAGCCAGCTCCCGAAGTAACCGCCGACCAGCACCGCGCCGGCGCCGTCCGGCGGGCCCCCGGCGCGGCCGGCGAGGTCGGCAAGCGAGGCGCCGATGGGGATCTCGTAGACGCCTGGCCGCTCGACGGCGCCCGAGAGGGTGACCAGCGCGCTGCCCGGTTCCTCGGCGGTCCCGAGCTGGCGGAACCAGTCCGGCCCGAAGCGCAGCACCTGGGCGAGGTGGGCCAGCGTCTCCACGTTGTCGATCAGGGTGGGACGGCGGTCGACGCCCCGCTGGAACGGGCGTGGCGGCACGCGGGTGGGCGTGGCCGGCCCACCGTTGAGCCAGTGCACCAGCGCGGATTCCTCGCCGGCGACGTAGCGGGACGGGATCGCGGCCAGCCGCACCGGCAGGCCGTCGGAGCCCCCGCGCTCCGCCAGCGCCCGCCCGACCCCCTCGAGCGCGGCGGTGGCGGCGCCGTCGACGCAGACGACCACCTGGCTGGCGCCGACCGCCGCGGCGGCCAGCAGCGCCCCGTCCAGCACCAGATGCGACGCCATGGTCAGCAGGAGCTTGTCCTTGCCGCTGCTGGGCTCGCCTTCGGAGCCGTTGACCACCACCACCGGGGCGCCGCGCCCGTCGCGGACCGCCCGCAGCTTGGTCCCGGTGGGGAAGCTGGCGCCGCCGCGGCCGCGCAGGCCGGACCGCTCCACCGCGGCGATGAAGTCCTCGCGGGGGCGGCCCGGCCGCGGTGGCTCCGGATAGCGGAGCCGGTGGCGCTCCAGCGGCGTGGCGCCGCCGTCGCCGCCGATCGCGGCCAGCAGCCGGGGCAGCCCAAGGGGAGCGTCCGGGGAGGCGGCCTGTCCTGTGGGTCCTGTCACGTCAGCGAGTGTGCGCATGGCCGCTTCCCGTCGTCGGTGCGAGTTGGCTGCTCGGCTGGCGTGTCTGGCCGATCGCCAGGCGCCAGCACACCGCCGCGGCCACGGCGGCGATGGCGAGGGCGTCGAGCGCCAGCAGCCACCCCTGCCGGTTGTCGCTGCCGATGCCGAGGCTGTGCGCGACCGCCAGCGGCCAGCAGGCGTAGGCGGCCCAGTGGACAGCCCGCCAGACCCGATGGCCGAGCCGGACGCGCAGCAGGCTGGTCACCATCAGGGCGGCGAGCACGTCGAAGGCGGTCGCGCCCAGACCGAGCCAGAGCGGGCGATACGAGGAGCCGAACGGGATCACCGCGTCGAGCCAGCGGATCGGCACGTAGCCGTCGACCACCACCGTGCCGACGTGCAGGCCCAGGAACACCACCGACAGCAGCGACAGGTTGCGGTGCAGTCCCGCCACCACCAGGCGGGGCCAGCGCTCGGTGGCCCAGCGGGTCGAGGTGGCGATGCCGAGCAGGACCGTCAGGGTCAGCAGGCCGAGGCTGACGATGCCGCTGCCCCTCGCGAGGTACAGAGGGCTGGCGTGCTGGCGAGAATCGGGGTCATGCCGCCGAGGCCTCCTCGGGCTGCGGCCAGCCGCCGACCCGGAGCACCGAGCCGCCGGGGCGGACCAGACGGGTGGGCAGGCCGAGCGCGTCGAGCCAGCCAGCGGCGCGCTCGCCGCGGATGATCGCCGCGGTGGCCGCGGTGTTGGCGTCCACGCAGGTCGCAGCGGCGACGCTCACGGTGCGCCAGACCACCGGCGCCGGCCGGCCGGTGGCGGGGTCGACCAGGTGGTGGAGCTGCTCGTCACCGCGGCTCCAGCGCCGCGCGGTGGTGCTCGAGGTGGCCAGCGCGCCGTCGTGGACGCGCACGGTCTCGCTCTGGGCGTCGGGCCCGGCGTCGTGCCGGTCCGCGACCCGCACCGCCCAGCCGCCGGCTGGCGGCTTCCCCGCGGTGGCCAGGTCGCCGCCCAGGCTGACCAGCACCCCGCAGCCGGCGGCCCGGTGCGCGCGCACGGCGGCCCGGTCGGCGCAGAGCGCCTTGGCGGTCGCGCCGAGGTCCAGCCGCACGCCCCTGGGCACGCGGACGCGCCCTCGGCGGCGGTCGAGGTGGACCTGCCGCCACCCGGCCACGGTGGCCACCCGCACCAGCGGCGCGCCGGTCGCCGGGACAGCGGCGAAATCGCGGTCGTAGCCGAGCACCCGGATCGCCTGGCCGACCGTGGGGTCGACGTCGCCCTCGGTGAGGCGCGCGGCCCGCAGGGCGACCTCGAGCGCCTGGAACAGGACGCCGCCGACCGCGACCGCGCGCCCGCCGGCGTCATTGACCATGGTCAGCTCGGAGTCCTCGCGGAAGCGGCTGCACGCCCGGTCGATCTCGGCCACCTCTGCGGCCACCGCCAGGCAGGCGGGCCCGAGGCGGTTCCGGTCGGCCACCAGGACCACGGCGCCGCTGCCGAGCGCCAGGAAGCTCGCGCGTCCGATCCTGTCCATCAGGAGCCTCCCGAGGTCACGCTGCCGGACCCGCCGGATGCCGACGGCGAATTGGACGGCGCCTGGAGGGCCGAGCCGGAGTCGCTGGAGTCGGAACCGGAGTCGCTGGAGTCGGAGTTGCTGGTTTGGCCGGACGCGCCGGTGGTGGCCGTGCCGCCGGTCTGGCCGGTGCTCTGGCCACCGCTGCTCCCTGAGAAGCCGCGAGCGGCGATCGCAGAGAACCCGGCGGTGAGCGCCAGCGCCCCGGCCAGCAGCCAGCGCGTCAGCCGCGACACGCGCCGCAGGCTGGCGTCACGCTGCGCGGCGGCTCCGGGGTCGGAGGGCATGGAGGCTCCTCTCGCTCGAGAGACTGGACGCCGCGCAGTCTCCGCGACCCGCTCAAGAGCCAGTCGAGCCTAGTTCGAGAAATGGGTAAGGAACGCTCGGACGACCTTCCGCGCGCTCGGGCCCATCCGCCGCCGCCGGGGGCCGGGGCCGGGGCCGGGAGGGCCGCCGGGGCTACGCCGGATCGACGGTGCGGGGCTCGTGGCCCTCGAGCGGGCGCGTGAGCTCCGGCCCTTTGCTGCGGGGGTTGTTGACGGCCGTGTCGACGGGCCAGCAGACCAGCAGGTCGTCGGCGGCCGGGACCAGCAGCGCCGCGAGCGCTTCGGTGTCGGCGTTGGCCGGGTCCAGCCAGGCGTCCCAGGTCTCGGGCGGCAGGATCACCGGCATCCGGTGGTGCACCGAGGCCAGCAGCCGGTTCGGCGTGGTGGTCAGGATCGTGCACGTGTACAGGCCGTCCCCCGCCCCCTGGTCACCGGCGTCGGCTGACCGGTCGTGCCAGGTCTCCCACAGCCCGGCGAGGGCGAGCGGCTGCGATTCGCGCGTGGTGACGTAGATCGGCTGCTTCTTGTTGCCCTTGCCCATGTCCTGCCACTCGTAGAACCCGTCGATGGGGATGATGCAACGCCGCCGCGCGAGGCTGCTCTTCCAGGACTTCTTCTCGCGGACGGTCTCGGCGCGGAGGTTGATCATCTTGGCCCCGCCCGAGGGGTCCTTGGCCCACTTCGGCACCAGGCCCCAGCGCAGCTTGCGGAGCTGGCGAGCGCCGTCGGTGCCCGCAATGACCACCAGGACGTCGCTGACCGGCGTGACGTTCCAGCTCGGCTGGTGCCCCTCCACGCCGACGGGCTCCGCGCGGAATTGCTCGGCCAGCAGCGAGAGCTGCGTCGAAGAAGTGAACCGTCCACACATGCCCACTACGGTAACAGCTCGGCCCGACAGCTCGCGTCGTCCACGCCTGGCGACCGTCCGAGCGGGTCGCCATCCGCGTCCACCCGGTCTCAAGGGACCAGCGGGCGCACCTCGCGTGCCACGAAGCGCACGAACCCCTCGGGGTCGGGCTCGTCGGCGGTCGGCTGCAGCACCACCGTGTCGGCACCCGCGTCCGCCCATCGCCGCACGGCGTCCGCGACCGCTGCCGCATCGCCCGCGACCCCGACCTGGGCCGGGTCCCCGCCGAACCCCTGGACCTCGGCCTTGACACGCTCACCGGCCCGCGGCCCGGTGGCGGCGAGCAGGTAGACGATGAGCGGCTGCGTCCGGTCGCGTCCCGCGGCGACGCGCCCCTCCTCCACCAGCCGGCGTGCCTCGCGCACGCCATCCGGGGTCGTGCCACCGGTGAGGATCGTCCCGTCGGCGATCTGGCCGCACAGCCGCAGCGACCGCGGCCCGACGGCTCCGGCGAACAGGGATGGTGGAGCGGTCGGTGGCCAGTCGAGCGCGACCTTGTCGAGGCGCACGTAGGTGCCCTGCGCGGCGACCTGCTCACCCCACAGCAGCGCACGCAGCGCCGTGACGTATTCGCGCAGCAGCGTGACCGGTGAGTCGACGCGCGCCCCGACCTGGCGCATCCAGTCCTGCACGCCGTGGCCGACGCCCACCTGTACCCGGCCGGGGAACAGGCGGTGCAGCGTGGCGACCTCCATCGCGGTCAGCGCGACGTTGCGCAACGGCACCGGCAGCAGGCCGACGCCCACGCGAACCCGCCCGGTCCAGGCCAGCGCCGCCGCCGCGCTGGCAACGCCGCTCTCGCGGAAGCAGTCCTCCCACAGCCACAGCTCCTCCAGGCCCGCCTCGTCGGCGGCCCGGGCGACGCCGCGAAGTCGCTCCGGCGGGAACTGCGGCAGGAACACCGCGCCAAGAGTGGTCACGCGCGGATCATCCCACGATCGCCAAAGGTAGGCTCTGGTCGCAGCCGTCTCACCGGTCGTCTCCGTGCGTCGACCCACCCGCTCGCGACCTACCCTCGGACCGGGCCGCCGCCACGACCGGGACCATCACCAATATCAGCCGCCGTGCGGTCATCGACTAGCGGCACGACGGCGCGGCGCTCGGGTATGCTTGCTCTGGCAGCATCCCCCCGACCGCTGCCGAGGTGAGATGACCAGCATCATCAGACTGCAGGGCATGCACGCCGCGACCGCCAGCAACGTCGGCTGGATCGAGGCCGCGGGCCACGGCCCGGCGTGCGACTTCTGCGAGCAGCCGGCGCAGCTCTTCAAACCGGTCGACCGCGGGCCTGGCGGTGTCCCCGGGCGGCTCTGGTGGTGCCAGCCCTGCGAGACCACCTGGGTGACCTCGTAGCCCGCGCTCGGTAGGCGGCCGCGACCTCGCCTGAGCGGGGCCGCGAGGTGTCAGCGGACCTTTGTGGCGACACCGCCGAAGAGCCCGTTGGCGCTGGGCAGGTCGCCGTCCGGCCGCCATCGCGAGAGCTGCACCAGCCCCGGTTCGACCGGCTCCAGCCCGTCGAACAGCCGCTCGATCTCCTCGCGGCTGCGCAGCACCAGCGGCGCGGAAGCGCGGTCGTATGCCTTGGTCGCCTTCGCGCCGATCTCCCGCGGGTACAGGTCCCCGGTCGCGTGCGACAGCACCAGATAGCTGCCCGGCGCCATCGTGGCTGTGAGCCGCGCCACGATCCCGGCGGGGTCCTCTTCGTCGCGGATGAAGTGCAGGACCGCCACCAGCAGCACCGCGACCGGCTGGCCGAAGTCGATCAGCCGGTACGTCTCGGGATCGGTCAGGATCTCGTCCGGCTCGCGGAGGTCGCCCAGGATGCTGGCGGTGTTGTCGCCGCCGAGCAACGCGTTGGCGTGCGCGTGCACGATCGGGTCGTTGTCCACGTAGACCACGCGGGCCCCTGGAGCGATCGCCTGGGCCACCTGGTGCACGTTGCCCTGGGTCGGCAGGCCGGTGCCGATGTCCAGGAACTGGCGGATGCCCGCCTCGCCGGCCAGGAACCCCACCGCGCGCTGCAGGAACGCGCGATTCTCACGGGCGCCGACCCGCGTCTGCGGCACCGCCTCCAAGAGCTGGTCGGCCGCGGCCTTGTCGGCCGGGAAGTGGTCCTTGCCGCCGAGGAAGTAGTCGTACATCCGGGCTGGGTTCGCCACGCTGGTGTCGAATCCCAGCGCCTCCCGCCGGTCGCTCATCGTCTCCTCCGCGCGCTGCTCGCGATCCGCCCCCGCCCGTGCCGAACCGTAACCGCCCACGCCTTCGCCAGCAACCCGGCGCCAACGCCTTGACCCGAAGCGAACCAGGCCGGTCGACGCGGGGAACCGTGTCACGACGCTTTGACCGGGCTGCTTGCCGTCATGGAAGGCGAGGTGCTGTCCGGCGAGGCCTCCTCTCGCCCGGTCCGTCGGCTCGGCACCCGCCTTGCCCGCGACGGGCTGATCCCAGCGAACGCCGGCGAGCAAGGGCTGTCCAGGGCGTTGCGCGAGATGAGCCACCGGCTACGCGTCGCCCGCGGGGAATACGGCGGGGTGCCGTAAAGGCACGACGCGACCCAGTCGATGCGAAATCCGCTATTCCGGTATCGCCTTCCCAGGTCAGAACGGGCCCGCGGGAGTCTGCGACATGACGCAGAGCGCAATAGCAGCTGATTCGTTTTCGAATGTATGTTCGACTACTCTAGGGCGATGCGAACCTGGGAACGCGACGACCCCGATCGCTACCGGCCGATCGCGGCGCCGCTCGACCGGTGTGCGGAGTTGCTGGGCGTCGACCTGGTCACGATCCGGCGGGCGGCCGCGAAGGTCGAGCCCTACGTCCGCGCGGACGGCACCAGGATCTGGAGCCTGATGCAGCTCGAACGGCAGCTCCGCCCCGAGGCGTTCGGGCAGCGCTGGCCCGGCGGCTACATCACCCGCCTGCGGCGCACGCGCACCGCGGAGAGCTGAGTGCCGTCGAATTCAGCTCCGGCGGCGGGACCGGGCCAGCGAGGTGCCGAGCGCGACCGCGAAGACCGCCAGTGGGTACAGCACCTTCCAGCCCGCGCCGGCGCCGACGGCCAGCATGAACGCCAGCAGGGCGCCGGCCAGCAGGCGCCTGGATGGCCGGCGCTCGGTGCGGAGGTAGGAGATCAGCGCGAGGACGTACAGCAGCATGAACACGGTGCTGGCCGCCAGGACCAGCTGGACCAGCAGCCGTGGCGCCGCCACCGTGACGCAGGTGACGGCGGCGAAGGCCACGGTCAGCGCGACGATCGCCCGCCGCGGCACGGCACGCCGGTCGAGCCGCGCGAACCAGCTGGGCAGGCGCCCGGCGCTGGCCGAGGCGTACACCAGGCGCGACATGCCCCAGGTCCAGCTCGCGGCGTTGGCCGCCATCAGGGTCAGGGCGATCGCGGTGATCGCCGAGACCGCCAGCCGGGGCGGCGAGATCGTCGCGGCGAGCTGCGCGAGCCCGGTGACGGGGTCGACCCGGTCGCGCGCGACCACACCGGCGACGTTGGCGGTCAGGGCGACTCCGAGGAGGCCGTAGGCGGTCAGGGCGACGAGCGCTGCCGGCAGGAAGTCGCGGCGCGGGTTGCGGAGCTCTCCGGCGATGAAGGTCAGGTTCTCGAAGCCGGTGTAGGCCCAGAAGGCGGCGACCACACCGGACAGGGACGGTCCAAGCTCCCGCAGAACTGGCCGCACGGCGCCGTAGCCGGCATGGGCGTTGGGGAAGGTCAGCGCGAGCAGGACCACGGCGCTGGCGAGCAGCGCCCAGGTGAGGATCGACTGGCCGCGGGCGCCGGCGCGCGCGCCGCCGAGGTTGGCGACCGCCGCCACCCCCAGCACCGCCAGGGCGCCGGCGAGCTGCACCGGGCGGCCGCCGCCGGTGGCGTGCGCGAGGTACTGGCCGGCGACCAGGCTGCCGGCCGGCAGCCCGAGGCAGACCAGCGACAGGAACAGGGGCGGGACGGTCGCGGCGACGTGGCGGCCGAGACCCAGCGCGATGAAGCCCTCCAGGCCGCTGCCGTCCGGGACGCGGCGGACCATGTCGGCGAAGACGAGCAGCAGGGGGAAGCACAGCAGCGTCGCCGCGCCCCAGACCACCAGCGCGTCGTGCCCGGCGATCTGGTAGGTCAGCGAGGGCAGGAAGAGGATCCCCGACCCGGCGACCGAGCCGACGGCCAGGGCGATGCCGGCGCCCAGGCCCAGCGAGCGGCGCAGCCCCAGGTCAGGGGCGGTGTTCCGGGTGGAGGCCATCGCCCCTCCAAACACTATCGAAAGCACTTCACTAGTTACGCACAGTGTAGATGGAGGGTGTGACAGCGGGTGGAGGCGCCCCGCCGGCCACGGGACAGCCCTTGGGACGGCCCAACCGGCTTGCGTCGCGGGGCTCATCGGGGCCTCATGGGGGCTCGGGTTGAGTCCGACGTCGATGTTGGCTTGCAGCAGCCGTCCCGAGGTAGGAAAACACGATGAGACGACCGCGAATTGCGAAGAGACCGGGGCTCGTGCTGGTCGTGGTCGCGCTGGTCGCGGTCACCGGGTGCGGGTCAGGGCACCGGCGTGACCCGGTGGGCCTGCCCGCGCCGTCGACGGCCGACCCCTCCACCGCCAAGGCGCCGGCCACGGCGGCGCGGCTGCTGCCGGGGATGCCACCGCCGCTGGACCCCCACAACGTCTACGCCGCCGACCGGCCCGGCATGCTCAGCGCGGCCGTCCGAGGCGACCCCGCGCTGATCTACGTCCCCAACTCCGACAGCAACACCGTCGACGTCATCGACCAGCGCACCCACCGGATCATCCGCCACTTCCCCACCGGTGCGGAGCCCCAGCACGTCACGCCGTCGTGGGACCTGCGCCGCCTGTGGGTCGGCAACGACCGGGCCAACACCCTGACCCCCATCGACCCCCACACAGGCAAGCCAGGCCCGCAGATACCAGTCCAGGACCCCTACAACCTGTACTTCACGCCCAACGGACGCTACGCGGTGGTGGTGGCCGAACGGATGGGCCGGCTCGACTTCCGCGACCCCCACACCATGACCCTGCGCCACCCCCTGCCGGTCCCCTGCCAGGGCGTCAACCACCTGGACTTCAGCGCCGACGGGACCTACGCCATCGCCAGCTGCGAGTTCAGCGGTCAACTCCTCAAGATCAGCATCACCAGCCAACGGGTGCTGGGCACGCTGCAGCTGCAAGGCCGCACACCAATGCCACAAGACGTCAAACTCTCCCCCGACGGACAGGTGTTCTACGTCGCCGACATGAACGCCGGCGGGGTCTGGCTGGTGAACGGCGACACCTTCCATGTGATCGGGTTCGTGGCCACCGGGCAGGGCGCGCACGGCCTGTACCCCAGCCGCGACGCCAAACTGCTCTACGTCTCCAACCGTGGAGCGGGGTCGATCTCGGTGCTGTCGTTTGCCACCCGCAAGCTCACCACCACCTGGCACCTGCCCGGCGGGGGCAGCCCCGACATGGGCGGACTGTCCGCCGACGGCAAGATCCTGTGGCTGTCAGGCCGCTACCACCACCAGATCTACGCCATCGACACCCGCAACGGCCGCCTGCTGGCCCGCATCCCCGTCGGCGCCGGCCCCCACGGCCTGTGCGTCTTCCCCCAGCCCGGCCGCTACTCCCTCGGCCACACCGGAGTCCTCCGCTGATCAGAGCTGGTCCGCCGCGGCCTGCTCGGTTGAGGTGAGCGGGGCCGGTGGGAGCTTGGAGACCCACGACGGGACGAACAGCTTGAGGTAGTCCGGGGAGGGCCTGCCCAGGTCGAGGTCGGTGGGGCGCACGGCGCGGTCGCCGGAGGTCCCGACCCAGCGCAGCGTCCCGTAGGGCAGGTCGATCCGCGGGATCTGGCCGCGGCCCGAGGGAAGCTGGAACGAGGGGTTGGCGATGTCCTTGGGATAGCTGCGGGTGGCGAGCTGGTCCAGCGCCGCCTGCCAGGGGGCCGCCGCGCCGGAGGTGCCGGCCATGGCGAGCGGGATCACCTCGACGCCGACCGGCGCCACCTGGGCCGCGAGGCGCTGCGCGCCGGGCCCGAGCGCGAGCAGGACCCGCGCCTTCGGGTTCTGGGAGCAGACGCGATGGAGCAGCTCACGGTGCAGGGCCTGCACCTTGGGCTGGTCGACGAGGCTGTCGCGCCTGGTCTGGGTGAGGTCGAGGGTGTCGACGGGCAGGGTGCGCAGGACCAGGTAGCTGCTGGTCAGGCCGGCGGCGCGGAGGAACCGCGCCAGCCGCTGGCCGGCGTCGCCCGACAGGGCCCGCCCGGTGAACAGGTCGTCGTCGGACGCCTGGTCGGCCAGGACGGCCAGGCTCAGGTCCTGGAACCGGCCCCGGTAGAGCGGGCCGGCGCCGAAGGAGGCGTGGGAGGTGACGCCGAGGGCGGCGAAGTCCGGCCAGCCGAGACCCGGCTCCAAGCCCAGCAGCAGGCGCGCGAGGCTGCTCGGCGGGCCCGGGTCGAAGGCGGTGGCTCCGGCGCGCGGGGGCTCGTAGGGCAGGTCGCCGGGGTCGTCGTAGCCGTCGCGGCTGCCGGTGGCGGTGGAGGGGTCCTGCAGGTGGGCGCCGGCGGCGTTGTAGGCGCCACCGGCTGAGAACAGGCGGATGCCCCGCTGGGCGTCGGTGCGGTTGCTGGAGGTGCCGCCGCGGCCGAGACGCGGGCAGGTGCCGAACGGGAAGTCGCGGTACGGGATCGCGGCCGACTTGTACTGGAAGGGGGCGCCCAGGTCGCGGGGCACGCCAGGATCCGCGGGCAGCCAGCCCGCGTCGGCGTCCAGCCAGCCCTTGATCCGGTTGCAGGCGCGCTGGAAGTCGGCCTTGATCGCGCTGGTGGACCCGCCGGCCGCCGAACCGGGGTGGACCACCCCGGCCAGGCGCAGCCGGCCGGGCAGGCCACCGAGGGTGGCGTTGTCGAGATGGTCGGGATCGGCGCTGCCGCCGTGCGCACCGACCCAGGTGGCGACCGACTCCTTGGCGGCGTTGCCGACCGCGACCACCAGCCGCGCGTCCCCGTCACCGATCGCCTGGTCGAAGATCCGGTGGCGGTGCGCCACGATCGGCGAGCGAGGGTCCTGGGCGAGCGGGCGGAGGTCGTCGGTGTACTGGCCGAAGATCGGGTACACGAACGAGTTGAGGAACAGGTAGGAGCGGTCCAGGCCGAGGTGGCGCAGCAGGTGCTGCATGCGGGCGCCGGTGCCGCCGGTGAAGGAGCGGTGCGACAGCGACTCGTCCTGGGCGCCCTCCTGGCCGACCAGCACCACCTTCGCGGAGCCGTCCAGCCTGCCCCGGAAGAACATCGGGCCGTGGTGCCAGCGGAACGCCTCACGGCCGAGCACCGCGCGCCCCAGGCCACGGTAGTTGGGCGTCTCCGCGAACAGTGTGGCCCAGCCGCTGGCCGTGGTCGGGCCCGGATCGTGCTCCCAGGCGTCCCCGCGCTCGTCGGCCATGGTCACGGTGTCCGCGGCTCTCAAGCCGCGCCCGGCGCGTCTGAACTCGTCAAGAGGTCGACGAAGACGTCCCATTCACGGACCTCGTCGAGGACGAAGACGCCGTTCTCGATGAACGGGTCGGCGGCGATCAGCCGCTGCACCACCGATCCGTCGATGCCTTCGAACAGGCTCATCGAGCCCGAGTTGTCGCTGAAGGGCCCGCCCATGACCATTCCCCGCCCGATGAGCCCGTCGACGAACTCGGCGTGAGCGTCCCAGCCGGGCTGCTCGCGGACGCCACCGCTCTTCCAGGTCGGCCCGGCCCGGAATCTGACGATCACCCGCTTGCGCATGGGCGTCAGCTTACCCCGACGATGCGACATCTTTGCCAGGTTGCCCCCTCCTCGACGTCCTCCCGAAGTTCGATGTCGCTCTTCATCGCTCCCCCGTTCGGCCGCCCGGCGTTCCGCTACGGGATGCGAACGGGTACCACAGAAGCGATCCACAAACCCGCTGCCCGCTATAATCGGCCGCTCACCGGCCGCCGGGAAAATTTCGGCGCATGGGAAGAGGGCGGTTTCGCTGGATTCGTACCGCGCGAACGCCTCATGAGCGGCATTGACCAGATGCGGGCCTGGGTGGTGGACCGGCCAGGGCCCGTCACCGGCGAGCCCCTGAAGCTGGTGCACCGCGCGGTCCCGGAGCCGGGACCGGGGCAGGTGCGGGTCCGGGTGCTGGTCTGCGGCGTCTGCCGCACCGATCTGCACCTGGCCGAAGGCGACCTTGCCCCCAAGCGCCAGGGGGTCACACCGGGCCATGAGGTGGTGGGCCGGGTCGACGCGCTCGGCCCCGGGACCGGCCGGTTCCAGATCGGCGACCGCATCGGCGTGGCGTGGCTGGGGTCCACCGACATGACCTGCCGGTTTTGCCTGCGGGGCGCCGAGAACCTGTGCCTCAGCCCGCGGTTCACGGGCTGGGACCAGGACGGCGGCTACGCGGAGTATGTACTGGTGCGGGAGGAATACGCCTACGCGCTCTCCGACGCCTTCTCCGACGAGCAGGCGGCGCCGCTGTTGTGCGCGGGGATCATCGGCTACCGGGCCTTGCGCCAGGCGGCGCTGCCGCATGGCGGGCGGCTGGGCATCTTCGGCTACGGAGGCTCGGCGCATCTGGTCGCCCAGGTGGCCGTGGCGGAAGGCGCGGAGGTGCACGTCTTCACCCGCAGCGCACGCGCGCGCGAGCTGGCGATGTCGCTTGGCGCGGCCTCCGCCGGCCCCTCGCCAGTGGGCCAGCGAATCGGCTTGGACGCGGCATTGCTGTTCGCCCCGGCCGGTTCGCTCATCCCGATCGCGCTGGAAGCACTGGACCGCGGCGCGACCCTGGCGGTGGCCGGCATCTACGTCGATGCGATTCCCGGTCTCGATTACGAGCGCCAGCTGTTCCAGGAAAAGCGCCTGCGCTCGGTCACCGCCAATACCAGGGTCGACGGGGAGGAATTCCTGGCCATCGCGTCGCGTATCGGGATCAACGTCACCACCACGCCGTATCCACTCGAGCAGGCTGACAAGGCACTCGTCGACCTGTCGCAGGGGCGGGTGACCGGCGCGGCCGTGCTGCGGGTGGCCGAGGCGGGCTGAGGCGCGCCGACCGCATCCGGGTCAGCCCTGGTCGAGGTGATGCTCGGGTCGCGGGGTGGGTGCTGATTCGTCGAGGCGGTGGGCCCGGCGTCGCAGCAATTCCGCGACGGCCACCAGCAGCGCCAGCACCATGAGACCCGAGGCGCACAGCAGCGCGTCGGAGATCGCCGCCGGATAGTCGTGGCCAGTGCTCGTGAGCACCCGGTAGAAGACCATGGCCAGGACCGCGGTGCCGATCGCCGAGCCGATCCGCTGAGCGGTCTGCAGCGCTCCGCCCGCCGCGCCCGCCATCCGTACCGGGACCGACTCCAGCGTCAGCGTGATGTTCGGCGAGGACACGCCGTGCGAGTGCCTCATCGCCGCCCCTCGGTCGGTGCCGGCCCTTGGAACCCTTGCGCTGCTTGGGTCGCTTGGGTCGCTTCCCCATCTCCGCACCCACGATGGCGCAGGCGCCGCTCCCTGTCTTCACGGGCAGCCGCAGACCTTCCTCCCCGCTGGCCCAACCGCCGGTATTCCCGCCAGCAGCAATGGCGGGGCCAGGTCACCGTGAGGTGGAGGTCGAGGGACCTCAACGGCAACTCCCGCAACCGGTCCCGGCTGCGGGAGTTGCGTCGTGGCCTGGCCTCAGGCGATGCCGACCACTGTGCCGCCCTTGACGTGCCAGGCCGACCACGCGGTGGTGGGGCGGAAATAGGTCTCGTAGAGGTGGTGGTCCGTGCCGCGGGCGTAGACGTTGATGCCGCCGGTGCCGTACACCACCGCGGCCGGCGTGCCGGCGATGGTGATGCCGCCGTGCGACATCCACGCGGACCAGCCGGCGCCGGAGCGGAAGAAGGTCTCGGCCATCACGGCGGCGGTGTTACGCGCGAACACATGGATCTCCGTCCCGGACACCAGTGCCGCGGGGTCCCCGGCGAGCGCCATGCCACCGTGAAGCTTCCAGCTCGACCAGCCCGTGGTCGGCCGCAGGTAGGTCTCGTGGAGCCGCTGGTCGGTGCCGCGCATATAGACGTTGATGCCGGTCCCGTAGACCACCGCCGCGGGATCGCCGTCCACGGTCACGCCGGCGTGCGGCAGCCAGCTCGACCAGCCGAACCCGGAACGGAAGAACGTCTCGTACAGCCCGCCGTCGATGCCGCGCAAGAACACGTGGACCTCCGAGCTGAGCACCGCCACCGCGGGGTCACCGGCGACCCCCAGCCCGGGATGCGACACCCAGCTCGACCAGCGCGTGGTCGGTCGGAAGTAGGTCTCGTACAGCCGCTGGTCGGCGCCGCGCACATAGACGTTGATGCCGGTGCCGTAGGGCACCGCCGCCGGGTCACCGGCGACCGTCAGCCCGGGGTGCGACACCCAGCTCGACCAGCCGGATCCCGGCCGGAAGAACGTCTCGTACAGCCGCTGGTCGGTGCCGCGCGCGTACAGGTTGAGCCCGGTGCCGTACCTGATCACCGAAGGGCTTCCCTCGACGGTCAAGGCGCCGAGCGGGGTCCAGTTCGACCAGGCGCCGGACCGGTAGGCCGCCTCGTAGACCCGCTGGTCGGTGCCGCGCGCGAACACGTGGATCTCGCTGCCGAGGGTCACCACCGCCGGCCTGTCCTGGTCGCCGTCGTCGACCGGGGGTGGCGGAGGGGCCTGGCCGGAGGCGACGTCCAGGAGGTCGTTGTCGATGTTGATCGTCACGCCGCCCTCGATATCGGGCCATCTCTCGTTGTGGCCACCCTGGTACTGCTTGATCCGCTGGTGGTTCGGCCACATGGTCTCGGGGATCGCCGGGTCCGAGGTGGTCGCGACGGTATCCCAGCGGGCGAACCAGATGTGGTCCGGCCGGACGTAGGAGGTGCTGTTGTAGACGCTGACCAGGTCGCGGATCCCGGAGCCGACGCTCGAGTAGACGCCCGACAGGTAGTTGAGCTCGTGCAGTCTCGTCGACCAGTTGCTCAGGAACGTGAGCACGGTCTGGCTGCACGCGGGATTGTTGTTGGGGTACCCCTCCATGTCGAAATAGATGACGCTGCCTGCGCCGATCCCCAGCGCGCCGGCCTTGACCACGGCGTCATCGGCGGCCGCCCGCCCCTGCGCCGGAGCGGTGGCCGGATCGATCGGGGTCAGGTTTGGATTGGAGGTGCAGGGCGCCTGAAGCCCGACATAGGTCGGAATCAGCGCCCACCCCGCGGAGGCCTGCTGGCTGACCCACGCGGGGGTGAGATTCGGCTGCGCGCAGCCCCGATCGATGCCGCCGATGTAGATGTTTGCGGCGCGGTAGGGCGACGCCGCGAGCCACGTCTGCATGGCCGACGACGACGGCGCGGTGCAGGCGTCGAAGCCGGGGCCCGCGTAGGTCCCCGGCGCGACCACGGAGGCGGCGGTGGAGGCAGCCGGCGCCAGCTCCGCGGCCGGCTGCGCCTCCTGGGTCAGGGTCGCGCCGCCGACGACCTCCTGCAGGGTCCCGCGATCGTCGCCATACGATCCCGTGACCAGCACGCCGGCCTGGGTCACGCCGATGGTCACCTCATGGCCGGCCGGGTCGGGGATCGATGGCACGGCCGCCATCCCCTTCGCCGCCCAGATGGTGTCGTCCCGCACGCGAGCCCTCGATGTCTTGTCGATCGGCTCGACCAGCAGCGCCTCGGTGCGGCCGACGACCCTGGCCGGGCAGGACTGGCTGGCGCCGGGATGGCCGAGATAGACCGCGTGCACGTCGAAGCGGACGCAGGCCGAGGGGTTGCGGGTGAGGTCCACGACCGGCCACGAGGTTGGGACCTCGACCTTGTACCCGTGGAAGGTCACGCTCTTGGTCGACTCGGATCTCGCCGCTCGAGCGGAGGACACCAACCCCGCGACCGCGACCAACATGCACGCGGTGACCAACCACCAGACGTTCCGGCGTCGAAGCCCCTTGCCCATCATCCCTCCACAGCATTCTTGTCAGATCCCAACGCGGGCCACCGTCGCTGCGTTGGCCCGACCGGAGGGGCAGTCGTTCGGGGGACCCCTCCACCCATCAGAGCGAGACCAGCGCGAGCACGTTACCATTTCGTCAGGGCGATTTGACACTTTTCCGGCGGGCAGGCAGCCTGCCGCTCGATGATCGGTGAAGAGTTCGACGCCGTCCTTGACGCCGCCGCGAGCGGTAACGAGCGGGCATTCGCCATCCTGTGGCGGGACCTGCAACCGGCGCTGCTGCGCTACCTCCGGGTGGTCGCCCAGGCCGCCAGCGAGGACCTCGCCTCGGAGACCTGGCTGGAGGTCGCCCGCGGCCTCGGCCGGTTCAAGGGGAACGAGACTGGCTTCCGCTCGTGGGTGTTCACGGTCGCCCGCCATCGCATGCTCGACTGGCGACGGCGCGAGGCCCGCCACCCCACCACGCCGATGCCCCCGGACGAGGTCCCCGAGCGGCCGGGGCCCGGCGATGCTGCCGACATCGTGCTGGAGGCGATCTCCACCAGGACCGCCCTGGCGCTGATCGCCGAACTGCCCCACGACCAGGCAGAGGTGGTCACCCTGCGGGTCGTCGCCGGCCTCGACGTGGCCCAGGTCGCCGACATCGTGGGCAAGCGCCCGGGCGCCGTGCGGGTGCTCGCGCACCGCGGCCTGCGCCGGCTGGCCGAGCGGCTCGGAGCCGACCTGTCGACCTCGCGGCGCGGTGGGGTAACGAAATGACGGACGGCGACGGTCTGCACGACGAGATGCGCCACCTATCACCGCTACCGGACTTCCGGTCCGACCCCCTGGCCCTCGACGAGGGCACGGCCGAGCGACTGCTCGCCGGCGGACTGGATCCTGCCGACGCGCCGCCCGCATACATGCGTGCGGCCGTGGTCCTGGAGGCGATCGCCGCCCCGCCCAGCTCGGACGAGCTGGCGGACGAGGCGGCGGCGGTCGCCGCGCTCGCGGCGGTGGCGCGCTCGTCCCCCCATCGAGCAGCCCGTCGGAGGCCAACCGTGTTCACGAAGGTCCTCAGCGTCAAGCTGGCCGCAGCCGCGGCGATCGCCGCCCTTTCGGTGGCCGGCGTCGCCGGCGCCGCCACCGGCACCCTCCCCGATCCCGCCCAGCGGGTCGCGCACCGGATGCTGGGTGCAGCCGGCGTCCCCTCGCCCGACGACCACGCCAGCAAAGCCAGCAACGGCGGCGGCGCCCACAGCGCCGACAAGGCCGATCACAGCCCGACCGGGCCGGACGCCACAGGCGCCGCCAAGGAGGGCCTCTGCCGTGCATGGCAGTCCGGCCAGGGCGGCGAGAACGGCGCCACGTCACCGCCGGCAACGGGCAGAAGGGCGCGGCCAGCAGCGCCACCCCGCCGAGCACCGTCCCGGAGCAGGCCCAAGGTCACGCCACCCCCGGTGCCGGCAACGGCCAGGCACCGGACTCCACCGGCGCCCACGGCCAGGGTCAGGGCTCGCCGCCCTCGACCGTGCCCGGCCAGCACGGCTGATCCGCGGAAGCGCCGACAAGCTCGCGGCCAGGCTGTCCAGGGAGAGGGCAGCCTGGCCGCGTCCTTTCCTCCGCGTCCTGGCCGAGCGGCTGGGCCGGCGCCCTCGCCGCGGCGCCCGCGGCGCCCTTACCGCCCGGCTCGCGCGGCCCCCTCGCCCCGAGTCGCGCCGCGCCGTCACAGCCCCGGCTCGCGCGGCCCCTTCGCCGCGGCGGGCCACACGTTCATCCAATCGTTGCGATTTGGTGACGTTCGGTTTGAAACGGATGGTGCCGATCTTGCACTCTTTTCTGGTGGGGCCGACCGGGACGTCGAGAGGCTGCAAGGAGCGAACCGTGGGACAGACGCCGGGGACTGGACCAGCGGCGGCGGGCAAGCGAGCTCGCCCGACTGTCGTGCTCCTCGCCGCGCTGCTGCTCGTCGGGGTGGTCGCCGGGGCGGCGCCCGCCAGCGCCGCCGGCGACCCACCGAAGCCACTGACCTCGCGCCGGCTCTTCGATCAGTCCAGGCCCGGCGTCGAGCTCATCACCGTCCAGTTCTCGGCCGCGCTGGTCGTGCCCGAGGCCGTGGTGACCGAGTCCAACGGGCGTGCCCTGCAGTCGATGGCCGCCGACAAGATCAGGCGGGGCGAGATCCCGGCGACCCAGGCGGCCGCGAGCAGCGCGATCATCGATGAAATGGCCCGGGACCCATTCCGCTGGCTCACCGCGTCGAGCAGGGTCCACCGGACGAACGTCAAGCTGACGGCGACCGGGTCGGGGTTCTCGATCGCCCCTGACGGCTACATCGTCACCAACGCCCACGTGGTCGCCCCCAAGGACGACGACATCAAGGCGGCGTTCATCGCGCAGGACATCCGCGATGAGGGCGACGACTTCGTCGCGAACTTCCGCCAGGACGGGCTCAGCGAGAGCCAGGCGACCAGGTTCCTCTCCGCCATCGTGCGCTGGGCGACCAGGAAGGCCACGCTCGCCAACTACAAGCGCACGATCTCGGTGCTGGGGTCCACCGGCAGCGGCGCGAGCAGCTCCTCGAAGCGCCGCGCCGCCAAGCTGGTCGACGCCGGCGAGGAGTTCCCCGGCAAGGACGTGGCCCTGGTCAAGATCAAGAGCCGCAACATGGCGACGGTCCAGCTCGGTGACGACACCGCGCTCAGCACCGGCGATCGCCTGTTCGTCCTCGGCTTTCCGGGAGCCGCCACCTTCAATCCGGCGCTGTCCAAGGAGAGCCGCGACGAGCCGACGCTCACCCAAGGCGTGCTCAGCGCCAAGAAGCAGGTCAACGGCGGCTACACGGTCCTGCAGACCGACGCCGGCATGACCCACGGCAACAGCGGCGGTCCCGTGTTCGACGAGCAGGGCAGGGTCGTGGGGGTCGCCACCCTCGGGTCGGTCGACCCCAACACCGGCCGCGAGGTATCGGGCCTGAACTTCGCGGTCCCGGCATCCATCGTCAACGAACTGCTCCGCCGTGCGCACGTCACCGCCTCGGAAGGCCCCGCCGGCAGCGCCTACCGCGAGGCGCTCGACGCCTTCGACAAGCAGTGGTACAAGCGCTCGCTCCCGCTCCTCGAGCAGGTGAAGGAGCTCGATCCCGGCCACCCGCTGGCGGCCAAGCTGATCAAGGACTCCCAGACCGCGATCCGGCAGGGTCGGGACCGCACGCCCAGGGAGATCCTCGGAGTGCCGGTGCTGGTGTTCGCCGGTCTCGCCGGCGCGGTGGTCGTCGCCATGGCCTGCGTGGGCCTGCTGGCGGTGCGCTCACGCCGGCGCCGCCGGCGCCAACACCGGCCACACTACAGTCCGGCCTTCGAGCCGGCGCCCCAGGCGCCGGGTTCAGGCAACGGCTGGGGCGTGGCTCAGCAGGCCGCGGGGTCCGGCAACGACTGGGGCGTGGCTCAGCAGGCCGCGGCCCGGCCCTTGGGCTATGGAACGCCCTCGGCTACGGACCAGAACGGCCAGTGGTGGCAGGACCTCCCCCAGCAGCCCGTCCCTCCCGCCGCCCCGGCCGCACCCGCTGTCCCGGCGGCCGAGGATGCCTACGGCTCTGCGTACGGGTACGGCGGCAACGGGAACCGGCCGTCGCAGCCGATGCCTCCCCAACCGGCCTCCGCGGCCCCGCAGGCCTGGTGGGGCGCCGAGGAAGCCGAGACCACCGAATTCCCCGCCACCGGCGGCGTCGACCCGTTGGGGCCGGTGGAGGTCGAGCCAGCCGCCTTCCCCGACCACCAGCAGCCCCTCGTCCAGTCCCGACCCGCGCCACCGCCAGCCGGCTCCCGCACCTGCTCGAGCTGCGGCCAGCGCAACCACCCGAGCCTGCGCTACTGCGAAACCTGCTGGACTGTCCTCGACTGAGATCCCGATAAATGGGCGCCGGGCCGAGGCGATCGTGTAACGCACAAGCCTCCCCTGGCGGCCTTATGGACCTCCCCCCGGGAGGTGGACACCGGGGTTATGCGGCCATGGATGATGGTAGCGGGCTGGTGGTGGCGTGCTGGTGTTCCCATTCGATGGGTGGCAGGTTGCCACGGGTGGAGTGCAGGCGGGATCGGTTGTACCAGGCGATCCAGCCGAAGATGGAGGCGCTGGCCTCGGCGCGGGTGCGGTAGTGGTGGCGGTGGACCAGCTCGACTTTCAACGAGGCGAACCAGCTCTCGGCGACGGCGTTGTCCAGGCACGAGCCGGTGCGGCTCATCGAGCGGCGAAGCCCCAGCCGCTGGCAGGCCTGGACGCAGGCGCTTGAGGTGTATTCGGCGCCGCGGTCGGTGTGGAAGATGGTGTCGGGCAGGTGGTGGCGGCCGCGGGTTGCCGCGGCGGCGTCCAGGGCGCCCACGACCAGGGCAGCGTCGTGGTGGGTGCTCATCGAGTAGCCCAGCAGGTGGCGTGAGGCCAGGTCGAGCACCGAGGCCAGGTACAGCCAGCCCTCGTCGGTGGGGATGTAGGTGACGTCGCCGCACCAGGCCACGTCCGGCCGGTCGGGGTCGAACAGCCGGCCCAGCAGGTCCGGGGCGGGCGCCGCGTTGCTGTCTTGCTTGGTGAGGCTGCGGCGCCGGCGGGGCCGGTAGCCGGCGATGCCGTGGCAGCGCATCAGCCGCTCCACCCGCTTGTGGTTCACCTTCCAGCCGCGACGGCCAAGCTCCGCGGTGACCCGTGGGGCGCCATAGGTCCCCTTGGAGCGGGCGTGGATCCGGCGGATCTCCGCCGTGAGCTTCACCTCCTTGCGCTGGCGTTCAGACGCTGCCTTGGCGGCCCTGGCCACCCAGGCGTAGTAGGCGGCTCTTGACACCTCGGCCGCTTGGCAGGCGGCGGCTACCGGGAACCCTGCGGCCTTCTGGGCGTCGACGCAGCGGTAGCGGCTCACGGCGTCGATGTCTCCCTGACCCAGAAGGCGACGGTTCGTTTGAGCAGGTCACGCTCCATCCGCAGCCTGGCGGTCTCGCGCTCCAGCTCGCCCAGCCGGGCGCGCTCATCGCTGGAAAGTCCCTCTTGTTCGCCACGGTCGATGCGGTCCTGCCGGGCCCAGTTGCCGAGGGTGGAGTCGTAGATGCCCAGCTCCCGGGCGATCTCGGCGATCGGCCGGCCGGTGGTGCGCACCAGCTCCACCGCGTCACGTTTGAACTCGGGGGTGAACTGCCGTCTGGTCCTGTTCTGCTTCTCAGTCATCTGGACACCCTCCTCTCATCGAAGATGTCCTGCCAACAGGGGGAAGTCCATTATTAGGTAGGACGGAGGCGCGGTCCTGGCTGCCATGCGCACGCCTGGCCGCCTCCGGCCGAAAGGAGGAGGTATGCGGAAGCCAGTGCGGGCTCTGCTCGTCCTTGCGGTGGTGGCGGTGCTCGCTGTGCAAGGAGGGAGCGCCCTGGCGTTCAACGCCGACACGCGGGTCACCGTCGGCAGCCCGGTCTCGCCATTCTCGGCCAACAAGCAGAACGAGCCGGCCGTGGCGATCGACGCCAACCATCCCAGCGTCCTGGCGGCGGGCGCGAACGACAATATCGACATGGAGGCCTGCAACGCGGGCACCGACAACACCTGCCCGTTCACCGAGGGTGTCGGCGTGTCGGGCATCTCGTTCTCGTTCAACAGCGGCGACTCGTGGGTCCAGCCCACCTATACGGGCTTGAGCGCCCGCAACTGCGTCGGCGCTCCCGGCGACGCCGACCCGCCATGCACGCCACAGGTCGGGCCGATCGGGACGCTGCCCGGCTACCTCGAGGCCGGTCTGGTCTCCGACGGCGACCCCGCGGTGGCGTTCGGTCCGGTGTTCCGCAACCGCAGCTTCTCGTGGGCCAACGGGTCTCGCCTCTACTACGCCAACCTGACCTCGAACCTGCCGGGGCATCAGACCTTCAAGGGCTTCGAGGCCGTGGCCGTGTCCCGCATCGACGGGCCCGCCTCTACCGGGCTGACGCAGCAGGTCGTGTCCAACCAGTCCAACTGGCAGGCGCCCGTCATCGTGAGCAAGCAGAACTCGGCGCTGTTCTCCGACAAGGAGCAGGTCTGGGCGGACAATGCCATGTCGAGCCAGTTCTTCGGCCACGCCTACGTCTGCTACGCGGCCTTCCGGAGCCCCCCTGGAGTGTCCCAGCCGCTGATCGTGGCGACCTCGGCCAACGGCGGTGACACCTGGACCAACCACCAGATCACCCCGGCCACCAACAACACCAGCAGCAAGAACGGCTTCGGCCGCTCCGGCTGCACCATCCGGACCGACAGCCACGGCGTGGCCTACGTGTTCGCGTTCCAGTTCGGCAACGGGCTCCCCGGCGTGGGCCAGCAGCTCATGGCCACTTCGGTGGACGGGGGCGCCCACTGGACCCAGGCCCGGCCGATCTTCCCGGCGACCGACCTGTGCACCGGCTTCGAGCCGTCGATCGGGCGCTGCGTCGAGGACGGGATCGGCGGTGCGCGTGACGACCTCGGGCCCGACCCGAGCGTCGACATCTCCAACGGCGCGCCGACCGGGGCCGATGCGACCAACCAGATCATCAACGCGTGGGCCGACGGCCGCGACGGCCTGAACCACGAGCACGTGCTGTTCGCGTCGTCCACCAACGGCGGCACCACCTGGACCGCTCCGAGGGTGATCGAGACGGCCGGCGACCGCGGCTACTACGCCGCGCCGGCGATCTCGCCGAACGGGCACGACGCCTGGGTGGTCTACAACGCCTACACCACGCCCTTCCGCAACGACACGACCTCGCCGAGGAATCTGGTCGGCGTGATGAAGCACGCCGACGTCGCCGCCAACGGAAGCGTCGGAGCCTTCACCGAGGTGCACCGCAGCCCGGGCGGCGATCCCAGGGGCAGCAGCCAGAACAACCTGGCCGCTGAGTTCCTGGGCGACTACGTCTACGCGGCGGCCACCCGCACCTACGGCGCCGGGGTCTGGAACGACACCCGCAACGCCGCGGACTGCCCGGCTATCGACGCCTACCGCCAGGCCCTCCACGACCAGTCGGTGCACATCGGCGCCCCCGTCGCCGACCCTGAGGAGCCGCGCGGCGAGGAGGACGCTGTCCACCAGGCGAACAAGACCCAGGAGGCCACACCCGTCGCGCCCGCCGTCCAGCAGGTCTGCGCCGGGACCTTCGGCAACTCCGACATCTTCGGCGGAACCTTCGCCGACCCGACCCCGTAACCTTCCACGTAACCTTCCCCCGAGCGGGTGGAAGGGCCAGCGCCTTGGCCCTTCCACCCGTTTGCGTGTCCCAGGGTCTCGGGCTCGCCGTCGCCCCCGTCTCGGGTGTAGATCCCAGCACGAGCTGAGGGGGATCGGTGGATCGACATCAGGGTTCGACGCCTTCTACCACGGTGCTTTCCGCCGCCTGGTGGGGCAGCTGTTCTCCTTGTGACGGGTGACCTCCAGGAGGCCGAGGACGTCGTCCAGGAGGCGTTCGCGCGTGCCTCGGTGCGGTGGGGCCGATTGCGGGACTACGACGTGCCGGAGCGGTGGGTCCGCCGGGTGGCGCTCAACCTGGCCGCCAACGGCGGCAGGCAGCGGAGGGCCCAGTTGGCGGCGCTGTTGCGGTTGGGACCGGCGCCGTCGGTGCCTGCGGTGTCGGTCGAGGCGCTGGCCGTGGTCGAGGCCGTGGCTGCCCTGCCCGTCGCCCACCGCCAAGTGGTCGCGTGCTCCATCACCTGCTCGGCCTGCCGGTCGAGGAGGCGGCGGGCCAGCTCGGCATCCCGGTCGGGACGGTCAAGAGCCGGCTGGCCCGGGCGCGGCGCACCCTCGCGACCATGTTGGAAAAGCACTCCCAGGAAGGGGCGCGGATAGGCCGGCCGGCCCGTCGTGTGGCACGTTGCCGCCGTTCTCCGGGCCCGCCGGCTCGGGCATGCGGGTTGAGCTGGTCGGATGCGTCCGGATGGTGGCCGAGGGGAAGTTCGGCGCCCTCGGCTGGCGCCTGTCGGTCTGGCAGCAGCGCTGGACGCCCCAGCGTGGGGCCCGGCCGCAGCTGCAGGTCTGCTCCAGGCTGCAGCACACCCAGACCTGCCTTCCCGCCGCGGAGCTGCTCCGGCGGCGCACGGCCGGGTTCAGCCTGGCCGAGCCCATCCAGAACAAGCTGTTTGCCTATACCGGGTGGGTGCCCACGCAAGCCAGTCGCGTCCGAATCCAGGTCGACGACCAGCCGCCGTTCGACGCGCAGCGGATCGTCGACCCCGGGCCCCATATCCCGGGCGGGCGCCGCCTGTTCGTCGCCTTCTTCTCCCCCAAGGGCGGCACGGACACGATGCTCCACGCCAGGGTCAAGTTCACCGTGCTGGACGGCGCTGGGCGGCGTCTCTCGTAGCACTTGCTGCTCACGCCGCCGGATGAGGTTTGCAGGTCTCACCATTGGTGGGCCAGTGGATGCCGTCGCGAGGCATCCGGGAAAGACCGCCAGTTGATAGTGAAGAACCGACTGCTCGTCCCGCTAAGAGACTCCGCTCACGACGAGACCAGTCGCAACCCCAGCGCGCCCACGGCCAGGAGGAGAAACGCCGCCGGGAAAGAGAACGAGTACACGTGGGCGCGCACGTGGGTGATGATGGCACCAACAAAGAACAGGACGAGGCCGACCGCGGCCGCAACCCCGATCAGCGGTACGCCGATACCCACCAGCAGTCCAAGTGAGCCGGCCGTCTTGAGGGCACCCAGCGAGAACAGCCACGAAGGCGGCACGCCCACCTTGGTCATGTTGGCGAGGACCACTCGGAGTGGATGAAGTCGAGTGTGGCGATGGAGGTGCTGGCCGCGGCGGTCAGGACGGCGACGACGACGTAGGCGGTAAACACGGGAATACTCCTCTTTGGATATAGGTTGTCGCGGAGTTGAAAGAGTGGTGGGAACTGGCTTTTCTGGTGCCGGCGGCTCTCCAACGACTCTTTCAACCCGCCCTCGATTTCTGGCACGCTTTCTTCTTGGACCTTTTGCGCATCATGAGGACAGTCACCGTTAGCCTTGATATTTCACGAAGCCATGTGGTGTGAACGTCTTGGCCTGGTTTGCCTGCGCTTGCGAGATTGACGAGCGGTATCGGCTCGGCGGTCTTGCCAAGCTCGACGGGACCCACGGTGTGGTCGCGACAGCGCCCGAGGGCCGGGCAGGAGGTCGGCGCGCGCTGATGGCCAGGCACCACGCCTGCTGAGCAGGCTGTCGTGGCCGGGCAGCGCTGGGGCCCATGGCCAGTCGTGGTCGAAGCGCAAGATGACCCCGCGGGCGTGCCGGGCGAGCCGGGCGGCGGCGTGCCACAGCCGGTAGCGCAGGGTCTTGGGCTCGGCGCGGGCAAGCTCGCCATCCAGCAGTAGCGCCTGCACCCAGGCCACCAGGGTCTGCGCCACCAAGACCAGGGTGAGCCAAACATCGTTGGCGTCGAAGTCGCTGAAGGGTAGGTTGGCAAGGCCGCTGGCCTTGGCACAGCGGATGCGGTCCTCGACGCGGGCGTGGGCGCGGTGGCCGACCTCCAGGGCGGCGGTGGCGCTTGTGGCCCGCGCTGCTGTTTGGGCTGGGCGCTGCGCGTGGTGCCGCGCGTCGAGGGTGGCGGGTGAGGGGTCGGGCTGGTTGGTGATGAACACCCGGAAGCGGTGGCCGGTGTGATCGGTGAAGCTGATCTTGTGCGCCGCGCCGGGGTGGGGCCGCTCGCGGCGGCAGATCACCCGGGTCCTCGCAGGCCAGCCCAGGCTTGGAAGGTCGAGCGTGGAAAGCTCCCGCACCCAGGCGCCGGGCCGGCTGCGGCCGTGGGGGTCCAGAGCCGGCGTCCAGTCGGCATCGTCGGCGTCGGCTGGTGCCGGGACGGCCAGGATCGCGGCCTGGACCTCCGGCTGGATGGGAAACCCGATCGAAAACCACAGTTTGCGGCGGGCCAGGTCGTTGACGAACGCGTGGGTGGCGCCGGCGGTGTCGGCCCGAACCAGGATCGGACCAGACCGGGCCGCCTTCGGCAAGGCCAGCAGCGCCATCGCCAGCACGTCAAGATGGTCTTGGGCGGTGTTGGAGCTGGCGTTGCCCGGCCGCAAGATCCCCGCCAGCGCCTCCCCGGTCCCATCGCTGCGGTCCAGCCAAGCCAGCAGCGGGTGGAACCCGAAGCCGTGCTTGAACGTGCCGGCCGCGCCCTGCTTGTCGCAATGGGCGTCCACCAGGGTCGCGTCAAGATCGATGCGTAGCGGCCCCGCCGGCTCGGCGCCCAGCGCCCACGCCCGCTCGCGCACCCGCGCCAGCGCCGACCACAACCCCGCCACCCCCTGGGGTCGGCGCTGCGGCGAGGACGGGAGCGCCCCCGAGCACGAAGCGCTACCGGCCGATTCGGTCGGCCTCGCCCTGCTGGTGGTACTCGACACCCTGACTCCCCCCCGAGCGGCTCGCGTTCGTGCTGCACGACCTCTTCGCCGTGCCCTTCGACGAGATCGCTCCCATCGTGGAACGCTCACCGACCGCCGCCAAGAAGCTCGCCAGCCGCGCACGCCACCGAGTACGGGGAGCGACCACGATTCCCGACGCCGATCTCACCCGGCACCGGCACGTCGTTGACGCCTTCCTCGCTGCCGCACGCGGGGGTGACATGAACAAGCTGCTCGCGGTGCTCGACCCCGACGTCGTGCGCCGAGCCGATCGCGCCGCTCTGCCGGCGGGCGCGGCGACAGAGCTCCGCGGTGCCCAGCGGCGGCGGAGGAGACGCGGACCAACTCGCAGCGGCACGATTCGCACAACCGGCGCTCGTCAACGGCACCGTTGGTATCGTCGTAGCCCCCCGCGGACAGCTGCTCCTCGCCCTGCGTCTCACGATCAAGGACGACAAGATCGCCGAGATCGACGTGATCGCCGACCCCGCGCGCCTCCACCAGCTCGACCTGGCCGTCCTCGTCGACTGACGGACCAGTCCGTTCGACCATCGCAGAACAAGCCCCGCCGCCCGGCATGGCGGGTGTGGGGCTTGGACGTCAAGGCGGGGGTGGCCTTACCGCGGCGGACGGTCTGGCCGATCGTAGCCCCTCGCTCGACTGCAGACTTCTACGCCGTATGAAGCGTTACTACGGATCGAGCAGGATATATACCGCAAACAACAGTTTGCCCCGCCATCGATGTGTGGGCTGATCTCAGGTACGGCCAGTCAGAATTGCGCGGAGGCACAACCCTCATGGACAGTCCCGCAGCTTTCGTCGACGAGGCACGCCCGCTCATCCTGATCCGCGGTTTTGGTGGTCTTGGAACGGCCGATGAGCGTCGCGTCGCCTACCAGGGATTCAACGACGGAACCGTCTACCCGGGAAAGCGCGGCGAGAACTACATCTACGAAGGGTTGGTGCTGCGGCTGCTCAAGTCGGACTGGGAATACCAGGACGCCACCAATGTCGTCGGCTATTACTCACGCAGCCAACCGCGGCCAGAGGTGCTGCCGCCCGAACTGGAGCAGCTCGCCGAGTTCTTCGAAGGGCGGGTCGCGGCCGATCCGGCGATGGCACTGAGCATCGCAACCACCACCAAGAGCGTGACGAACACGATCTGGGTGTTCCGCTATTACGATCTCGAGGATCGCACCTTCCAGACGTATGGAACCGAGCTCGTCCACCTGATCGACTTCATTCGCGCACTGGCGACGAGCCTGGGTGAGGACCCGCCGCCAAAGGTCAATCTCATCGCGCACTCCATGGGTGGCCTCATCGTGCGCCATGCCATCCAGGTCGACTACCCCAACCTCAAGGGAGCAACCAGAGCCGCGGAGGACCACATCCACAGGATCGTCACGTTGGGGACACCGCACCAGGGCATCAGCTTTCAGGTCCTGGACAGTCTGGCAGGCTTTGGAGCTGCCGGGGAGCTTGCCGCCTTCAACCCGGAGGGGCCCGCCGGGCGATCCGACGCACCAGGCAACTGGTCGTTCAGGAACTTCCACAACCATTTCGACCCTCGCCGTGTGCTCACCGTGGTCGGGACGAACTATCGAACCTACGGCAGCGGCGCTTCGGTCCTGCTCAACCGGCTCGCGTCTGTCCCTGGCGAATTCGGCCCGACCTACAACCGCAGCGATGGGCTGGTCAAGCAGGCATATGCTCAGCTCCCCGGCGCGCCGCGCACGTTCGTCCACAAGTGTCATGGGGGCAGCGACTCGTTGGTGACCTCGCGGGAGGCCTTCGAGATCGCGACCCGTTTCTGCTATGGGAACGTCTCCGCACGCCTGCGGCTGGTCGATGCCGAGGTCACCAGAGGGAAGGACCTGTTCGGGCGAAGCGAGTTCTTCCTGGGAGTGTCGGTCAAGCCACGCGGAGTCGACTTCGAGCTGTTCCACCAGAGCGCTGAGGCCGAGAACTGCTATGGACCGTTCAACCGTGCCGATCTCGGCGACGACCTTTCGGGGAGCCGGGGTTTCGACTGGGCCGATTCCTCTGAAAGGCTCATCTGGGAGGGTTGGCTCGACACTCGCGTCCGGCGTCGCAACGCCAGTCAGCCGTTGCCGGACCTGGTGGTGCGGCTCGACATCTACGTGGGCGAGCGTGACACCTGGGGGATTGGATTCTCCGACAATCGGGTGTTCCAGAAGCAGTATTACCTCCAGGCAATGCTGGCACCGGAGTTGAGGCTGTTCCTGCACACGGGCGAAAGATTTCTCGGGCCTCACCGCCCGGAGGACCCAGTGCGTCTGATGCAAGCCGTCAGTGAGGTCGCCGCCGACAGCGACGACTCGGCCGTTACGGCCTGCGAGCTCGTGGATGGTGAATGGCGGTTCTCCGTTCAGGGCACCGGATTTCGGGCAACCCTGGCCGCAAAGCTGGCTTTCGGAATTGGCGACTCTGAGTGACTCAGCACATATGGAGCTCTACTGCCAGTCGTATCGCCCACCGCGGTTGAGAAATTTCTGGCGACTGATGTCGATCTGTTTGATTGCGGCAGGTACGCCACAGGCGAGGATCGAATCGCTGTAGGTGTAGGTTCACGGGTGTTGTGCCGCTCGCAGCCACACCGCGCCACGTTCAACCGCCACAGGCCGGTCACACCGGGCGAGGATGCGAATGGCGGCGGCAGTCGTGCTGACTTGCGCCTCGCCTTGATCCATCACGGGCGCCCACCCTCCGTCAGGTTGCTGGGCCCGTCAAGATCGACACTCCCCCGAGGCGCCGGGCCAGGGTCGAGCCGCTGCTCAGCTTCCATGCCAGGGTGATGGTGTCGGCGTCGGCCCGGGTACGGTAGGGTCGAGCGGTATGAGGACGCTCGCTCCACGACCTGCCGTCAGGCTGCTGTTGGCCCTGGCGTTGCTGGTCGTGCCGCTCGGTGCATGGACGGCGGCGCACCGGGCGGATGCGGGTGGGCCGGCGGAGCAGGTTGCCGCCCAGCGGTTGTCGGGTGGCGAGCAGGTCGTGCAGGCGGATCGCCAGCCGCTGTCCGGGGCTGGGATCGACCGGCGTGGGGATCTTGGCAGGTACCGTTCAGTGCTGCTGGGGTTCCTTGTCGGTATTGCGCTGCTGCGGGTTGTTTGGCGTTGCTGGGGTCGCCACGGCTCCACGGTCCAGGCTCCGAGGCGCGGCGCGACGTTCGTCGAGGTTGCGCGGGCACCGCCCGGGCTTCGGATCGTCTGACACCTATCGCGATCCGAAGCCGGGAGATCTCCCATGTCACGCCATCTTGGATGGCGGCTGCTGGCCGTCATCGCCCTGCTCGGCGCTGCCAGTGCGCTGGTGCTGGCCCGCCCTGCCCGCCTCGGTCTCGACCTGCGAGGCGGGACCCAGATCGTGCTCGAGGCCCGCGACAGCCAACGTCAGAAGGTCGACGCCGACACGGTCGACCGCACGCTGGAGGTGCTGCGGCGGCGCGTCGACCAGCTCGGCGTGACCGAGCCGACGCTGCAGCGCTCCGGCGACCGCCGGGTGATCGTGGAGCTCCCCGGTGTCTACGACCCCGCCGAGGCCGTCAAGGTGATCGGCCGCACGGCGCAGCTCGACTTCCACCCGGTGCTCGCCGTCGCCCAGCCAGGTGAGCAGCAGCCCACCTCCGACCAGCGCCGCCAGGGCGAGCAGATCCTGCCGGCCGAGGGGGACGAGCGGCTGCGGGTCGGCAGGCCCGCGCTCGGCGGTGGCGCGGTCGGCGACGCGCGCGCCGAGCTGGACCCCCAGACCCAGACCCGCTGGCACGTGGCCATCGACTTCCGCGGCGCCGGCGGAGGCCAGTGGGCCGAGCTGACCGGTACGGCCGCCTGCCAGCCACCCGGTGACCCCAAACGGCGCGTCGCGATCGTGCTCGACCGCGAGGTGATCTCGAGCCCGCAGGTCGACCCCTCTGTGCAGTGCGGGACCGGGATCAGCGGCGGCGGCACGGTCATCACCGGCGATTTCACCGAGGCGGAGGCCCGCGACCTCGCGCTGCTGATCCGCGCCGGCGCGCTGCCGGTGCCGGTGAGCATCGTCGAGCAGCGCACCGTCGGCCCGACCCTGGGCGCCGAGGCAATCCGGGCCAGCACCCAGGCGGCGATCATCGGCGTCGCCCTCACCATCGCCTACATGGCCGTCTACTACCGGCTGCTCGGCGGCCTGTCCGCGATCGCCCTGCTCTGCTACGGCCTGCTGTCGTTTGCCGTGCTGCTGGCGCTGCGCTCGACCCTGACCCTTCCGGGCATCGCCGGGTTCGTGCTGGCCATCGGCATGGCGGTCGACGCCAACGTGCTGGTGTTCGAGCGCATGAAGGAGGAGCACCGCGCCGGAGTCGGGCTCCGCCCGGCGGTCGACCGCGGTTTCGGCAAAGCGCTCAGCGCGATCGCCGACTCCAACGTGACCACCCTGCTGGCGGCGGTGCTGCTGTTCTTCCTCGCCTCCGGGGCGGTGCGGGGCTTCGGGGTGACGCTGTCGGTGGGCGTCCTGGTCTCGATGTTCACCGCGCTGGTGGTGACCAGGACGCTGGTGGAGACGGCCCTGCGCTGGGGGGTCGTGCGGGCGCGGCCGGGCCTGCTGGGCCTCCAGACGGGCGGACGGCTGCGCGACTGGATCGCCGCCCGCCAGCCGAACCTGGTCGGCCGCGCGCGCTGGTGGCTGGGCGGCTCCGCGCTGGTGCTGCTGCTGGCCGTGGCGGGCCTGGTGGTCCGCGGCCCGAACATGGGGCTGGAGTTCACCGGCGGCCGCCTGCTCGAGTACTCGACGCAGCGTCCGGTCGACCTCGGCGCCGCGCGCTCGTCGCTGACCGCCGAAGGCTTCGGCCGCGCGGTGGTGCAGGCGTCGGGCGACGGCAACGTCTCGGTCCGGACTGGGCAGGTCGACGCCGCCGCCGAGCGGCGGATCGAGCGGGCGATCGAGTCGGTCGGGGGCTCGGCCGAGCGCCTGCGGTCGGAGTTCATCGGCCCGACGATCGGCGCGGAGCTGCGCCGCAAGGCCGTGATCGCGATCGCGCTGGCGCTGGCGGCGCAGCTCGTCTACATGGCGATCCGCTTCCGCTGGACCTTCGGGACGGCCGCCGCGCTGGCCATGTTCCACGACGTGGCGATCCTGCTCGGTCTGTTCGCATGGCTCGGCAAGCCGCTGGACGGCATCTTCCTCGCGGCGCTGCTCACGGTGATCGGCTACTCGGTCAACGACTCCGTGGTGGTGTTCGACCGCATTCGCGAGCGCCTGCGGGAGCGGCGGCGCGAGCCACTGGACGCGCTGGTGAACGACGCCTGCCTGCAGACCGTCCCGCGGACCGTCAACACCGGGCTGGGTGCGATGTTCATCCTGGTGGCACTGTTCGTGCTCGGCGGCGACACCCTCACCGACTTCGCGCTGGCCCTGCTGGTCGGCATCCTGGTCGGCACCTACTCGTCGGTGTTCGTGGCCGCGCCGCTGGTGGTCGCCTTCGAACGCGGCGCCGGCGGGACCGCTCGGGCCGGAAACGCCACACTCGCCCGTGAGCCCGCGGTCGCGGCGACCCCCAGCGGGCGGCGCGGGCGACAGCCGAAGAGGAAGCGACGCCGATGACAGGAAGGAGCGACGGCCGAGCCATGGACGTCAACGAGACCCCGCTGCCGGGGGTGGGGCTGCGCTACGACTTCACCACCCGCTCCGGCCGGCAGATCGGTGTGGTGTCACACCGCAGCGGCCGGCGAGACCTGCTGGTCTACGACCGCAAAGATCCCGACACCTCCCAGGAGGTCGTCCAGCTCACCGAGGACGAGGCCGACACGTTGGCCGAAATCCTCGGCGCCGCGCGGATCGCCGGCAGGCTGGCCGAGCTGCGGCAGCGCATCGAGGGGCTGGCGATCGACTGGCTCGAGATCCCTCCCGGGTCGCCCTATGCCGGCCGGCCGCTCGGCGACACGCAGGCGCGGAGCCGGACGGGCACCTCCATCGTGGCGATCCTGCGTGGCGACCAGGCGATCCCGGCCCCCAGTCCCGGCGAGCCGCTGCGGGCGGGTGACACCGCCGTGGTGGTCGGCACACCCGGAGGGATCGCCGCGCTGACCCGACTGCTCGGCGGCTGACCCGTGCACGGTGCGGAGCTGCTGCTGGAGCTGGGCGGGGTCATCCTCGGGCTCGGCATCCTCGGGCGGGTCGCCGGCCGGCTGGGCCTGTCGCCAATCCCGCTGTACCTGCTGGCCGGGCTGGCGTTCGGCAAGGGCGGGCTGCTGCCCCTGGTAACCGCCGGCCAGTTCATCCAGACCGGCGCCGAGATCGGCGTGATCCTGCTGTTGCTGTTGCTCGGCATCGAGTACTCCGCCGAGGAGCTGACCGGAGCGCTGCGCCGCTCCGCCGCCGCCGGCGTTGTCGACCTGGCGCTCAACTTCACGCCAGGGCTTGCCGCCGGGCTGCTGCTGGGCTGGCCGCCGCTGGCGGCGGTGGTGCTCGGCGGGGTCACCTACGTGTCGTCGTCGGGAATCGCCGCCAAGCTGCTGGGAGAGCTCGGCCGGCTCGGCAACCGCGAGACCCCGACGGTGCTGTCGCTCCTGGTGATGGAGGACCTGGCCATGGCCGCCTACCTGCCGATCCTGACCGGCCTGCTCGCCGCCGGGACGCTGCTGGCCAAGGCGGTGCCGGTGGTGGTCGCGCTGGCCAGCGTCGCGCTGGTGCTGGCGGTCACGCTGCGCTGGGGGCACACCATCAGCCGGCTGGTGTTCACCCCCAACGACGAGGTGCTGCTGCTGGTCGTCCTCGGCCTGGCGCTGGTGGTCGCCGGGCTGGCCCAGCGGCTGCAGGTCTCCGCCGCGGTCGGGGCGTTCCTGGTCGGGATCGCCATCTCCGGTCCCGCCGCGGCCAGCGCCAGGCCGCTGCTGGCTCCCCTGCGGGACCTGTTCGCCGCCGTGTTTTTCGTCTTCTTCGGCCTGCAGACCGACCCCGCCCAGCTTCCCGGGGTCGCGCTGCCCGCCCTGGCCCTGGCCGCTGTGGGCGTGCTGACCAAGCTGGCGGCGGGCTGGTGGGCCGCCCGGCGCGCCGGCATCGGCCTGGCGGGACGGCTGCGGGCCGGGACGGTGCTGGTCGCCCGGGGCGAGTTCTCGATCGTGATCGCCGGGCTGGCGGTCGCCGCCGGGCTGCAGGCCCGCCTGGGACCGCTCGCCACCGCCTACGTGCTGGCGCTCGCGGTGCTCGGCCCGCTGGTCACCCGGGCCGCCGACCCACTGGCCGCGGTCCTGCGCCGGCTCTCCCGCCCCTCCGGGAAGCCGGCGGCCGGCCCGCCGGTCAGCGCGGCCCGGACCAGCGCCGATCCCCCACCAGCCAACGACGGCGACAAGCCGGTGACCACCCGATGACCACCCGATGAGCGCCCGAGGAGCGCCCAGCCCTTCGCCACGCGCCACCCCCGCCTGGCAGCTCGATAGTGGCGACGAAGCCGGCCCGCTCGACGATGCTGACGACACGCCCCCCCTTCTCCCCGCCACCGGACCCGCCTATACTGCAACCGTGGTTGCATCGGATTGAGTGGGAAGCTGGCGCGACATGGCCGACGCGGACGAGCGACGGACGGTGGGCCGTTGGGTGCTGCTGGCCTACCGGCTGCCCCGGGAACCATCCACCCCGCGGATCACCGTGTGGCGCAAGCTGGAGCGCCTCGGGGTCGCCAGGCTCGGCGATGGGCTGGTCGCGCTACCGGCCGACGCCCGCACGCGGGAGCAGATCGACTGGCTGGCCGAGGAGATCGTCGAGGCGGGCGGAGTCGCGACGGTGTGGCTGGCTACCCCGGGCAGCGCCGCGCAGGAGCGCGCGATCGCCGCCACGATGCGTGCCGCCCGCGCCGCCGAATACCAGACGCTGATCGAACAGGCACGCGCCGCGCTGCACGGCGCGGCGGTGGAGCGGGCGCGGACGGGGCGGCGTCTGCGTGGCGAGCTGCGCCGGATCGCGCGCCGGGACTTCTTCCCCCCAGCCGAGCGGGACGCCGCCCGGGCCGCCGTGGATGCCCTGACCGCCGCTGCCACCACCGCGGGCGCCGCCACGGCTCCCCGGGCCACGACCCTCCAGGAGGAGCGAGCATGAGGTGGGCGACCCGGGCCGGGGTGCACATCGACCGGGCCGCCTGCGCCTGGCTGATCCGCCGCCACCTGGACCCTGACGCCGAGTTCGTGTTCGTCGACGACCCGGCCGAGGTCCCGGCGGACGCGACCGCGTTCGACATGCGCGGGGTGGAGCTTGGCCACCACGGAGGGCAGTGCAGCTTCGAGACCATCCTCGGACGTTATGAGCTGGATGACCCGGTGCTGTGGAAGCTTGCCGAACTGGTCCACGAGGCCGACCTCGACGACGAGCGTTTCGATGCCCCAGAGGCCCGTGGTTTGGACGTGGCGCTGCGAGCGCTGTCGATGATCGTTGCCGATCCGCGGGTGCTGGAGCTTTCGGGGCCGCTGTTCGACGGGCTGTACGAGTACCACCGGCGCGCCCTGCTGCTCGGCCGGGAGCCGGCATGACCACACCACCTGCAAGCCGCCGTGGCGTCCTGGCCGCGGTGCTGACCTCGCAGGCGCTGCGCGGCGTGGGCTACGGGCTGGCCGCCGTGCAGCTCGGCGCGGTCCTGCGCGGCCAGGGCCTGGACGCACAAGGGGTGGGGGCGGTGCTGGCGGCGATCGTGGCCGGCAGCGCTCTGGCCAGCCTGGCGCTCGGCCGCTGGGGCGACCAGGTCGGCCGCGCCCGCGCCTACGGGCTGCTGTACGTGGCGCTGGCGTTGAGCGGCGTGGTGCTCGCCGCGGGCGGGCCGGCCTGGCTGCTGGCGCTGGTGGCCCTGTCGGGCGCACTGTCGACCGAGGTCGTGGAGTCCGGGCCGTTCACCACCCTCGAGCAGGTGATGCTCGCCTCCGCCGATGCTTCGCCGGCCACCATGGTCGGGGGCTTCGGCGTCTACAACGCGGTGGCCACGCTTGCCGGCGCGGCCGGCGCGCTGCTCGGCGCGTTCCCCCCTGACCGGCGGCTGCTCGGCGGCACGCTGATCGTGGTCGGCATGGCCGGCGCGCTGCTGGCCACCCGGCTTCCCGGCGGCGTCGAGGCGCCTTCAGCCGGGCACGCCACGCCGCCACCGCGGCGGTCGCTGGCCTCGTCCCGCGGCGTGGTGACCCGCCTGGCGGCGCTGTTCGCGGTCGACAGCCTGGCCGGTGGGTTCATCGTGCAGGCCTACGTCGCGTACTGGCTGGGCGTCCGCTACGGCGCCTCGACCAGCGTCGTCGGCGTGGTGTTCGCCGCCGTCGGGGTCTTGCAGGCCGCCTCGTTCCTGGCCGCTCCCCGCATCGCGCGCCGTGTCGGGCTGCTGGCGACCATGGTGTTCACCCATCTCCCAAGTAACCTGCTGCTGGCCGCCGTGCCGCTGGCCTCCAGCCTGCCCGTCGCGGTCGGGCTGCTGCTGGCGCGGACCTGCCTGTCGCAGATGGACGTGCCCACCCGGCAGGCGTACGTGATGACGCTGGTCCCACCGCCAGAGCGGACCGCCGCTGCGGCGGTGACCGGCACCGCCCGCTATCTCACGCGCCCGGCCGGGCCGGCGCTGGCCGGGCTGCTGCAACCGTTGGGACCGGCGATCCCGTTCCTGATCGCCGGGGCCGCCAAGAGCGCCTACGACCTGGCCCTGTGGTGCCTGTTCCGCCGCGTCCCCCTCCTCACCCAAGCCCCCGCCACCACCGGAGGTACGCCATGAAGTGGGTCACCCGCGAGCGTCCCAAGACCGACCGGATCGCCTGCCCCTGGCTGGTCCGCCGGTTCATCGACCCCCAGGCTGAGATCCTCTACGCGCCCGCCGGCCAGGTCCTGGCCGTCGCCGAACGCGACCGCGCCCGCTCCTTCGACGCGCCCGGCGCCGAATTCACGCACCGCGACAACCAGTGCACCTTCGAGGTCCTCATCGACCACTTCCAGCTGGGCGGCGACCCGGCCCTGGTGCGGCTGGCCCGCATCGTGCATGCCGCCGACATCGCCGCCGACCTCGACAGCGACCCGCTCGGCCCAGGCCTGCTGGCCCTCGGCGAGGGCGGCCTGGACATCGAGGCGGACGACCTGCGGCTGCTGGAGCGCGGCACGTTCGTCTATGAGGCCCTGTACGCCTGGTGCCAACGCCACACCAGCCAGCCCGAGCCAGCATGACCAACTCCGTCAACCGCCCGGTGCCGACCGTGCAACGCGACCCGTCGCAGCGCCGACCAGCGAGCCGTTTCCCTGCTCATCGCAGGTTCTGGGGCTCGCAGCCGATCCGGTCGTGGTCCGCGTCGAGGTGGTGCGGATCGGGTGGCAGAGCCGTGAAGCTGTCCACGCCGATATCGCGGCAGTCGAGGTCCGGTGGGGGCGGTGGGATGCAGAAGTCGGGGTAGGCCGGGTCGCAGTCGCCCACTGGGCCGCCGCCAGTCTGATGAACCACGTCAAGACGGCCGTGGGTGATCACGCCACCAACGACCCGGTAGGTGCCGGCGTAGACGGTCTGACGGGTGCCACCGTCTTGGCTGGCGACCAGCCGAACGTCGACGAGCTGGCCACGTACGGCGGTGATGCGCAGGTCGTCGTGGTCGGTGTCGGCGAATCCAGCGACGAATGCCTGGTAGGAGCGGCCGAAGTTCTTGCCACCGAGCGCCCACGCGGTCGGATAGTCCCGGTCGTTGATGGCGGCGTAGAACCGCCGTACCACGGTCGCGGGATCTGCCGGCTTGGCGCGCGGTCGGGTTGTCGTCGGAGGGATCGTCGTGGGCGCGGCTGTTGACGAGGTCGAGGTGGTCAGTTCGGTCGTGGTCGGTTCGGAGGCCGTCGGCGCGACCGTCGTCGGTCGCCCGCTTCACCTTCCACACCTCGTCGATCTGCCGGCGCTTCAGCGACTCCCGCGTCAAGTAGAAGAGTTGGCTCACCTTGCGGGAGGGGCTCTGATCGGAGAGCAGATCCACATCCAACGCAAGGTCGATCAGCACCGGCAGACCACCGGTCAGGTGATACACCTGCCAGGTAGCACCGTTGGTGAGGATGACCCACTCCACACCTTCATTGACCGCATACATCTCTACTTGACGCAGATGCTTGGGGGCCAGCTTGGTGGCGACCCGCTTCACCTCGATGAAGGCGATCAGTTCACGGTCGAGGCGCACGCCGTAGTCTGCGAACTCCCCCTTGACCTGGTACTCGGTGGTCAGGTCGGTGTACTTCTTTTCCACGTCGCTCCAGCCCGTCCCAAGGAAGCAAACGGCGCCGATAGTGTCTTGGATAGGCATACCAGCGACGTAGAAGCATCTTTGGTTTGAATCTCCGGCGCGTTGAACGACCGCGCATCATGGATCGTCGAGAAGAGGCGCGTCCCGCGAGATGAGGCCGGCCCTATCGTAGGTAAACCGACCAATAGCGTGAGTGAATTAGCTCGATGTCAGGCTGTAACCTGGCGACCCGACCGCATGAAGTTGGCATACAATTCGGCCGTGATCGTCGACGATCAGCTGGTGTCGAAGTGGGTGAAGTCTTGGGATGCGAAGCTCCGCAGCGAGGGCGGGCCGATCCCAGAAGCAGGTCGATGGCCTTGAGCAACGCCGTCTTGCCAGCCCGTTTGGCCCGAGGATGGCTGTCAATGGCGCGAAGGGACCTCGACATCTTCGAAGGATCGCACTGCAGCAGACATTATCGGCAACACCGCCGCCCTTCGACCCCTGAGTCTGGACCGACGACCGGGTCGTTCAGCCGGTATCCCGGACACCCAGGATCCCGTGGCAGCACGCGGCGAAGACGACCTCGTGCCTGCAGCCGGCGTGCTGTTTGGAGTGTTTGGCGGTGCGGTCATTCCTCTATCCCTTGAGATCTCCCCGCCGCAAGGCTCCTGCCCCCCAATTGTCAAATCAGCTCAGAGACGGACGCCTGGCGAGTGGCCAGCCCGTCAATCATGCAATAGCGGCCACCGGCCCGATCAGTGCACCACTTGTTGGTCAACCGCTCAGCGGACATACATGCGAAATCCGAGCAGTCGACCTCGGCCTGGAATGCCCGCCGTCGCCCGTTACAAGTTGATCTGGCGGAGCGCCGCGAACACTTCCCCGGCCACGTGGCACATAGCCGTATCCTGCACGGCCGGGCCGGTCCAGCTCCGCCAAGTTCCGCTCCGCGATGCCTCAACCACCACGGTCGGCCTCGCCACTCCCGACTGCTCTCGCCGGCCAGTGTGCTGTGACACCGGGACGTCGCCCGGTTTCAAGTGCGGGGCTCGACGGTGTCGAGTTCGCGGTTATCGCGAGATAAGCAGGTTTCACGACTGTTGCGATCTCCATCAATCTATCTCCGATAGTCTTCCATTGCAGTCACGCGAAGAGCATAGTGAGAGCACAGTGAGAGCAATGCTCTGAGCCGAATACAGGTCGCGTCGTCGAGAAAACGCTGGCCGGATACCGGCTCGGCGATGCCGGTTCATGCCGGGACCGCCGGCCCACGCACGCGTCGTGAGCTTTGCAGATCGAGCGGTCGGTCGGGTGCCGCATTTCAAGGTGTAAGTAGTCGTCGGTTGGCGGCGCCTGCGTCAAAAGAGGCGCGGAGGGGGCAGGTAATGAGTACCGACCTGGTTTCGAGCCGTATTCGGGGCGTTTTCCTGCTTGCGTTGCTTCTCGCGTTCGGCACGATCGGCTGGGAGCACATTTACCACTCGGTGATCCTGGGCATCTCGGTGGAGGATTCCGTCGCCGGCCACGTGGCGCATGTACTTCGGGACGGGCTGCTGGCGCTCCCGCTCGCCCTGGTCGCCGTGGCGAGCGGGCTCTGGTTCGGTCGCCGGCTCAGCCTGCTGGGCCGAGCCGCGCTCGTGGCCGGCGTCTTCGGACTGCTGCTCGTGCCCTCAGCCGGCGCGCACAACGCGATCGACCACCTTGGCGCCGTCTCCGCGCACGCCGCCCACCAGCACGACCAGGTCGGGAGCACCGGGCTCGAGGCCGCGGATGGTGTCGCAAGCCTGCTCCATGGCTTGCGTGACGGGCTGGTGGCCCAGGTCGTGGCGCTGCCGCTCATGCTCGTCGGGGTCACGCTGCTGGTCGGCGTGGCGCCCCAGCGTCCGCGCCGGCATCGGCGCCGTGCGGCAACCGCGGTAGGCGCCGCTGCTGTCATGGTCCTGGCCTCCGCCGGCGTCGGCCTCGCCAGCGAGTCCGCCGCCACGGCGTCCGGGGTCATCCATACCTTCCAGCTCACGGACAATCCGGGGAACTGGTTCGACGCGGGTGCCGATATCGCCGGGACGCGCTCGCTCGTGGTCGCGCAGCCCGGGGACACGGTCCGGTTCGTCGTCGGGGGCCAGACCAACACCGTGCACACCGCGTCGAGTCTCCTCTGGCCGACTGGCGCCCCGGACATGCCGTTCGACCAGGCGCAGGCCTACCGGGGGCAGGAGGAGGTGCAGCTCACCACACCAGGGCTGTACGTGTTCGTCTGCAAGCTCCACCCGTTCATGCTGGCCGCGGCGATCGTCGACGATGCGGCAACGCCCGAGCTCGACCTCGGCCGGACGGTCACGCTGGTGAGCGGCGCGACCATCCCGACCGCCTCGGACCTCGCGTTCCGGCTCATGCGGGCGTTCTTCGTGATCACCAACCCGCAGAACTATCAGGTCTTCACCCGGACCGGCTCGACCTGGGACCCGGTGTACCCGCCGGTGCCGGTGCTCGCCTACGACCAGCTCGGCAACCCGGTTTCGGTACCCAACGTGGACGCGGCGTTCCAGAGCTACTTCCACGAGCCGGTGACGCTGCCGCCGACGATCCCACCCACCGGTCAGGGCGTCGGCCAGGTGTGGGTCGACACCCAGTACGAGCAGACCGCGCACAAGACGAAGCCCGGGACGGCGACCGCCGTGGAGACGGCGAACTGGAGGGTGAGCCGCAAGGTCGCGCTGCCGTCGGTGAACATGAACAACCCGCACAACATGTGGACCGACCGTTCACAGTCGGTCATCTACGACACGCAGTGGTTCGATAACAAGCTGACCGTCTTCGACCGCAAGACGGGAGCGCTGATCCGCAACGTCACCGTGGGCGAAGCGCCGGCGCACGTGATGACCAGGGTGGACACCGATCAGGTGCACGTCTCGCTGAACGGTGAAGGAGCCGTGGTCGAGCTGAGCCGCCTCGGGAAGCGGATCGACCGGAGGATCCAGGTGCAGAGCTCCGGGAATCCAGGGCAGCCACACGCGCACTGGATGTCATCTGACGGACACACCATGGTGACGCCGAACTCGAACACCAACGACTCGACCGTCGTCCACGTGGTCCCGGGCACCATCGAGCCGAAAGTGGCGACCGGCTCGCTGCCGATCGCGAGCGGGATGATGCCCGATGCCAGCAAGTACTACGTGTCCAACTACGAGTCCAGCACGATCAGCGTCATCGACCTCACCCAGCCGCACCCGACGCTGATCAAGAACATCGACCTGCTCGCCAACTACGACCCGATCACCGGCGCGGTCACCGGCCCGATAGGGGCGCTGCCGATCCAGACCCCGGTGAGTCCGAACGGCAAGTGGGTCTTCACGGCGAACACGCTGACGGGAACGGTCACGATCATCGACACGGCCACCGACACCCTCATCAAGAGCCTGCCCTGCGATGCGGGCTGCCACGGCGTCAACTTCGCCGCCAAGAAGGGCGGCGGCTACTACGCGTACATCTCGAGCAAGTTCTCCAACGAGATGCTCGTCGCCGACCCCGACCCGAACGGCGACGGCAGCGCCGCCGACGCCGCCATCGTCGGACGAGTGCTCCTGACGACCTCGACGAAAACCAAGACCGACGACACCATCAGCGGCAACGCCGGCATGGGCGGCCAGGGCGTCCTCCCTGTTCCGAACGTCTACAACGGATGGGTCCAGAACCTCCCGGACACCGGCGAATTCAAGGACCTGACATGTGGCCAGCGCCACCCCGTCGGCGGGGGCAACTGCCCCTAGCCTCGACGTTTGGCGTGGGCGCTGAGCTGACTGATGTCATGTCGCAGGTGACCCTCCCGATCAGGAGGGATGCGACCGCTTGACGGTCCCATCCCCCAGCCAGGAGGGTCACCCTGCCGTTGCTGCCGGCTTGACGATACGGCCTCCATGGATCAGGATCTGAACGCACGTTCAGAACGACCGTTCAGACTGCCATCTTGAAGCTCCTGCCGAGGAGGCGATGCGATGCGCAAGGATCTCCCCACCACTTGCGATGTCGCGGTCATCGGCGGCGGCATGGCTGGGATGGCGACCGCGGCCCGCCTCCAGGCTCGCGGGTTGTCGACCGTGGTGGTGGAGGGCCACACCACCCCCGGTGGTTGCGCCGGCTTCTACCGGCGCAAGGGGTTCTCGTTCGACGTCGGCGCGACGACCCTGGTGGACTTCGCCCCGGGGGGTGTGGGCGCCGAGCTGCTCACGTCGGTGGGCTTGCCCCCGCTGGAGGGGGAGGCGCTTCCCGGCTACGTCGCCTGGCTTCCCGACCGCGTGGTGACGCTGCACCGGGACCTGGACGCCTGGCATCGCGAGCGGCTGCGCGCGTTCGGGGGCAGCCCAGCCCACAAGGCATTCTGGGTCTTCCTCGACCGCCTCGCGCTGGTGTTCTGGGAGGCGAGCCGCACCGGCATCAGGCTCCCGCTCCGCGGGCTGGGGGACGTGGTGCACGATCTGCGGGCGCTCGGCCCGCGCAACCTCCTGCTCGCTCGCCATCTCGGCTCGACGCTGGGCGACGCACTGCGCCGGTTTGGGCTGCGGCATGACACGCCGCTGGTTGGGCTGCTCTCGATGCTGGTCGAGGACACCGTCCACAACATCGTGGATCAGGCGCCGCTGATCAACGCGGCGCTGGGGATCACCATCCGCGGCGCCGGCCTGACACGCGCTCGTGGTGGCATGCGCGGCTTCTGGCGCTGCTTCGCTGCCCAGTACCGCGCGCTGGGCGGCGAGCTGTACGTCGGCTGCCGCGCCCAGCGCGTCGACGGGAGCGCCGGCAGCTTCAAGGTCCAGACCACGGGCGGCCTCCTCCGCGCGGCACAGGTGGTGAGCTCCCTGCCCGCCAGCGAGACAGCCCGCATCGCGCCGGCGCCGGTCGCCGATGGGCTGGCCCGGTTCCTGTGGCGCGACGCTGACGCCGTCGCCGGCGCGGTCGTCGTCTTCCTCGGTGTTCCCGGAGGCAGAGGTCGAAGGGCACGCCTTCACCCATCACCAGTTGCTTCAGGATTACGCCGCACCGCTCGGCAACGGCAACAACATGTTCGTCTCGGTCTCGGCCGCGGGCGACACCGACAGCGCCCCGCAAGGGCATCGCGCAGTGATGATCTCGACCCACTGCGAGCTGGAGGACTGGGAGGGCCTTGACCCAACCGAATACCAGGCGCGAAAGCAGGCGATCGGCACTCGGCTCATACGCCTGGCCCGCCGCGTCTACCCGCGGCTTGGAGAGCGGGCACTCGTCCGCGAGGTCGGCACGCCGCGAACCTACGAGCGCTACGCTGGCCGGCCTCGTGGCGCGGTCGGCGGCGTCCGCCTGGCGCTGGGGAACGCCAATCAGCGAGCCATTCCCCACAACCTCGGCGTTCCCGGATTCTGGCTCGCCGGCGACACAACCTGGCCGGGCCTCGGCACCGTCGCCTGCGCCCTCGGCAGCCGCATCGTCGCCGACGGGGTACTGCGCGAGGCCCACAGGATCCCGCACGCCCATGGAAGGAGAGACCGTGGCCGCGGAACGCTTGCTCGCACCTGACGACCTGCGCCTACCCACGCTCGAGCAACTCGGGCCGGGCCTGCTGACCACCACAGCCTGGCAGCGCTGGATCGCGCTCCTTCGCCCCTATGCCGCAGTGGCGCTCTTCACGGCCGCTGCCTCGGCGGGTTGGTGGTGGGCAACACCGATCGTGGCGTTCATGATCTTCGTCGCAGTCGTCACCGTGACCCACGACGTCGTACACCGATCCCTTGGGCTCACCCCCCAGCAGACGGACTGGGCGCTGTTCTTCATGGGATTGGTACTGCTGGAGAGTGGCCACGCATACCGCGTCACGCACATCCAGCACCACCGCCTGTTTCCCCACGACGACGACCCCGAGGGCTACCCGGCCGACCTCAGCCTGCTCGGCGCCATCTGCTACGGACCGGTCTTCCTCCCCTGCCTGTGGTGGTGGGCGTTCCGCCGCTACCGGTCGAGGCCCAAGGAGCGCGCCTGGCTGATCGCCGAGGCACTCGCGCCGCTCGCCGCCGTCATCGGCGGGATCCTACTGTGGCCGTTCACACCCGCGGTGCTCTTGTACGCGACCATGATGATCGTGGGGAGCTGGGTCTACCCGCTCCTCACGGTCTACCTTCCGCACCACGGCTACGGCGGCACACCGCTCACGCGGACCCGAACGCTCCGGGGCCGGGTCGTCCCCGCGATCTTCCTCGAGCTGACCTATCACTTGGAGCACCATCTCTATCCCCAGGTCCCCAGCCACCACCTCCCAGAGCTCGCCCGGCGCCTCGACCCATTCTTCGAGCGTGCCGGGGTGCAGGCTTGGCATGTCATCTGATGCGCCAGAGACCGAGCCCACCCGCGAGCTGGCCCAGAGCACCTGCTGCTTTGGCTATCGTTGGGTGCATGGGCCAACGCACCGGGACCAGGGACCGGATCCTGCAGGCGGCGCTGCGAACCCTCGCGACTGAGGGCTTCGCCGCAACCAGCGCCCGCGCCATCGCTCGCGCCGGAGGATTCGCGCCCGGCGTGATCTACTACCACTTCGACGACCTCCAAGACCTGCTGCTCGCAGCGCTCGAGTACACCAGCACCAACCGGCTGGCGCGCTATCGCGCCGAAATCGACGCCGCAACCGGCACCACCGACCTGCTCCATCGGCTCCGGGCGCTGTATGCCGAGGACGTCGCCGAAGGCCACACCAGCGCCGTACAAGAGCTCTTCGCCGGCGCCTCGTCCTCACCCCGGCTGGCCAGGGGGATCCTCGAGCAGGTCCAGCCCTGGATCGACTTCACCGAGGCGGCCACGCGGCGCTTGCTCGCCGGCACCCTGTTGGAGCAGTTGCTCCCTGCCCGCGAGCTCGCCCGCGCGATCGTCGCCCTCTACCTCGGCCTGGAGACGCTCACCCACCTGGATCGCGACCATGCCCAGATCGACGCCCTCTTCAACGCCGTCGAACCGGCGGCCGCGCTGATGGACTCGATGCGCCCCGCGTCCGGAACGTCAACAGGAGACGTCCCTCGGGACACGGTGACCGGTCAGCGCCAGCAGCCGCCTCGATGACCTTGTCCGACCGTTGCCCGCCCACCGACCGAGTGTCCCGGGCCAGCACGCTGCCGGCCGCCATCGCACCAGGAAGATGGGCACGCGGAACGGCGGCCAACTCGGCAACCACGCAGCTACGTTGTCCCAGGCCAGCACGCCAAGGTCCGCCGGGACGGCTACATCGGGCACAGGTGCGGCGGTCCGGCCTCCCGGCCCGGCGCCGCCGAGCCCGCTGAGCCGCGCGTTCGAATCCTGGGCGAGTCCAAATTCTGAGCAGGACGGCAACCGGACCGGACGCGAGCCTTCGACCCGTGGCCGAGGGTGCGGCGGCGTGGGCTCTCTCGAAGAGGCCCCACGCCGCCCGTTCGCAGTGTGTGTAGACGGTTAACGAGGTTCGATGCCGTTCCTGGTCAGGATCGAGTCCTCGGGACTCGGCACGCATTGTGGCAACACCGGGACGATCAGCGAGCGCAATTCCAGCGTGTCGTCGGTCGTGGCGCCTTGCGTGCGATCCCACCGCGGCAGGATCAGCAGCTGATCACCGCCTGGGATCGCGTCGGGATGGATCGTGAACACCGAGACATCGTCCCCCTTGCCGGACTGCTGGGCATGCTCGATCCACGGGGTAAGGGAGCGCAGATAGGCCGCCAACGCGTGGGGGTCGTTCGCCAACTCCGGATGCTGGCGCATGTCGACATGCGAGGTTGAGTACGCCGGGTCGGACGCGACGGGGGTGCGGCACTGTCCGGGTGCCGAGTACAGCAGCACGGCGGCACGGACTCCGGCCCCACGGAGCCGCGCGTTGAGCGCGTCCGGGTTATGCAGCTGGTTCCAGCGAACGGTCACGTCCACGGTGCCGTCCGCGTTCCTGGTGACGGCGTAGGCGGCCGAGGACATCTGGCCGTGCGACCAGGGCATCGGGATGACGCCGGCGAGGGCGGTTACCGCCATCGCCGCGGCGAGGACTCCGGCAAGCGCCAGACGGCGTATGCGACGGCGGCGGGTCCGCTTGGACTGGGCCAGGCTGTGGTCGTCTGCCGAGCCCAGGATCTGGGTCAGCAGTACGCGGGCGTGCGGGTCCGTTTCCAGTGCGTCGACGGGCGTTGCGGCGGCGGGGTCGGCGTTCCGCAGTCGAGACAGCGCGGAGTCGAGGGTCGTGGTCATGTAGTCACCTGGCTTTCCGATTGTGGAAGCGGAAGTGTTGCGGCTCGCTCGTCGCCCTCGGGATAGGGTCTGGAGTCGGCCGCCGCCAAGCGGCGGGCGAACCGGCGCCTCGCGCGGTGCAGCCGGACCTTGGCGGCGGTGCGTGAGCAGCCCAGCACGGCAGCGGCCTCGGACAGGTCGAGCCGTTCCCATTCGGTCAGGCGCAACACTTCCTGGTCCATCGGCGACAGCGATTCCAGCACCGCACGGACCCGGATCTGCTCGGCGATCACCGCGGCGTGGTCACCCGCGACCCTACGATCGGTGGCGATGACATCCCGGGTGTGCTGGCTGAGTCTGGCTCTGCGCTGCCTGGCCCGCAGCTCGTTGGCGATCACGTGCCGCGCGGTCGCATACAGCCAGGCCCTGGCGTGCTGCGCCGGGATCTCGCCCAGCCGGCGCCAGGCGATGAGGAAGGTCTCCGCGACGACATCACCGGCGGCGTCGATCCCTACACGGCGTTGGGCGAAGCGCAACAGCTCCCCGTAGTGGCGCGCGAAGAGCTGCTCGAAACGGGCTCGCGCCTCCGGCTCCACCGAACTTGATCTCATGCACAAGGATGTCCGCTGAGGGGCGAACGGTTACACCTGGAGCAGCATCGCCTCGCGGCACAGCCGGTCGGTCGCGTGATCCGTTCCGCCGTGACCGGGGACCGATGATCCACGTCGCGCGAGGTAACCATCCTGTGCGTGGGTCCAGGACCCCGGCGGCGCTCGTAGCGCCCTGCTACGCGCAAGCCTGCTGCCGTTCGCCGGACGTACGCCGCGTGGTGGCGCAACCAGGTAAGGCTGGATTGATGCCACCGGCCGGTCTAGCGCGATCCTGCTGCTGGCCACCATGGGCGCCGCCGAGGCCGCCGATCCGCCTGCTGTCCAGGCTCAGGGTCGGCGACCTGGAGGAGCGCATCCCGAGCGGGAGCTCACCATCAGCGGCTGGCCAGCGCCGTCAGACCGGCTGGGCGTGGGGCGACCCGACGAGGCCCAACTGAACGAGGGTGTCAACCAGCGGCCAGTAATGCCGCTCGGCCGTCACCTGGCCGCCGGCCAGCTCGAGCACGACCACGCCGGTGATGTCGATGGCGCGCCCGGTCGCTGGCAGCGTCTCGGCCTGGGTGCCGAGCACCAGCCGGTCGGTCTCGCCCAGGGTGAAGGGGCCGGTGTTGGTGCCGGTCAGCCTGGCTTCTAGGAGCGCCACCCGGTCGTCGGCGGCCAGGTTGCGCGGATGAACCTGGAGGTTGGGGAAGCTCTGCAGCATGAGGCCGAAGGCGGCCAGCCAGGTCCCGGCGTCGACCGCCTCCGGCTGGCCGGCGGGGTGGACCCGAGCGTCGGGCGCGTAGCAGGCGGCCAGGGCTTCAGTGTCGTGCCGGTTGTAGCAGTCGACCATCCGGTCGACGAGGGCGGCGGTGTCCATCAGCGGTCTTCCTTCCGCGGGCGGGGGTAATAGGGCGAGCGCCAGTACATCGGCGCGCCGAACATCCAGCCGGTCCGGGCGAAGTTCTCGCCGATCTTCTCTAGGATCTTGGTCAATGTCCGCATCGGGTCCTCCTCCAGACGGTTCCTCCTGGGCGCACGGTCGCACCGGCGGACGGGTGGTCGCGTCGGGGGAATCCCCTAAAGGTCCGGGTGGGCTGGTGGGTCGCGACGAGGAGCTCGGTCGCATCCTGGCCCTGCTGGAGGCGGCCCGCGGCGGGGTGGCCAGTGCCTTGGTGGTCGAGGGCGAGGCCGGCATCGGCAAGACGGCGCTGCTGGACGCGGCCGAGGAGCTGGCCGGCGGGTTCGCCTGCCTGTGGGCGCGGGGGGTGGAGTCGGAGGCGGCGCTCGGCCACGCAGCCCTGCTGGAGCTGCTGACCCCGGTGCGGGACCGGCTGGCCGACCTGCCGGGGGCCCAGGCCGAGGCCCTTGCGGCGGCGCTGGGCTGGGGACCGGCCGGGACGCCGGGGGATCGGTACCTGGTCGCCGCCGCCACCCTGTCGCTGCTGGCCGCCGCCGCCGAGCGGGCGCCGGTGCTGGTGCTGGTCGACGACCTGCACTGGGTCGACCGGGAGTCGGCGGCGGCGCTGCTGTTCGCCGCCCGGCGGCTGCGACGCGACTCCGTGGCCTTCCTGTTCGCCGTGCGAACCGGGACCAGGCCGCCGGCGCCGCTGGAGGGGCTGCCGGTGCTCGCCCTGGCCGGGCTGCCGCCCTCCCACGCCGCCGGCCTGCTGCCCGACCGCCTGGCCGAGGGTGTCGCGGCCCGGCTGGTCGAGCACACCCGGGGCAACCCACTGGCCCTCTCGGAGGTGGCCGGGCGGCTCACCCCAGCCCAGCGGCTCGGCGCCGCCCCCCTCCCGGACCCGCTGCCGGTCGGCGACCGCCTGGAGCTGGTGTACGAGCCGCTGCTGACCGGGCTGTCGGCCCCGGCGTGGCGGGCGGTCCTGCTGTGCGCCGCCGGCCCCGAGGGTGCCACCGCCGCGCTGGTCACCGCCTTGCGCCGGGACGGCGTGGACGCCGGCGCCGCTGTTGACGAGGCCGAAGGGCGCGGGGTGCTGGTCCGCGACCGCGGCGGCCTGCGGTTCCGGCATCCGCTGCTGCGGGCGGCGGCCTGGCGCCTGGCCACCCCGGCCCAGCGCCGGTCGGCCCACCTCGCCCTTGCCGGAGCCCTGCCCGGAGACGCCGCGCGGACGGTCCGAACCTGGCATCTGGCCGAGGCGGCCGGCGGATCCGACGACGCCCTGGCCGACGAGCTGGTCGCGGTCGCCGAGGAGGACCGCGCCCGCCGGGGGTTCGCGGCCGCCTCGGCCGCCCTGGAGCGGGCGGCCCCGCTCACCACCGACCCCGGCCGGGCGGCCGAGCGGCTGGCCGCCGCCGTGGGCGATGCCTTCCTGGCCGGGGACGTGGAGCGGACCAGGGCACTGGCAGCCAGGGTGCTGGACGGGTCCGCCGGCCGGGCCGCCCGCGCCCAGGTGCTCTCCACCCTTGGAGTGCTCGAGCAGTACGCCGGGTCGGTCCCGAGGGCCGCCGAGCTGCTGGCCGCCGCGGCCGAGCTGGCCGACGGCTCCCAGCGGGTCTGGGCGCTGGCCGAGCTGGGGCACACCCGGTTCCGGCTGGGCGACCTGGCCGGCATCGGCGATGTCGCCGACCGGCTCGCCGAGGCCGCCGATCCCGGCGACCCCGGGCAGCGGGCCCTGGCCGAGTTCGCGCGCGGGATCGCCCTGACGGTCGGCGGCGACCCGGCCGCCGGCCGCCCGCTGCTAGCCGACGTCCTGGAGCTGCTGCGGTCGCCACCGCTCCGCGACGACCCGCGATACCTGATCCACCTGGGGTTGGCAGCCGGCTTCCTGGGCGATGTCCGCGATGTCGTGGCCCTGGGCGAACGCCGACTGGCCGAGACGCGCGAGCGCGGCGCCCTTGGCGTGCTGGTCCCCGGGCTGGCCCTGATGGCCGCCGGCCGCGCCTGGCTCGGGGACCACGCCGGCGCGTTCGCCGACGCCGGCGAGGCGGCCGAGCTCGGCGAGCAGCTGGGCTACGCGGCCGACACCGCCGTGGCCGTGGAGATGCTTGCCTGGCAGTCGGCCGCCCGGGGCCTCCACGACGACGCGCGGCGGGCCCTGCAGCGGGCCAGGGCGCTCACCGACCGGGCGGGCACCACCAGCGTCGCCGCCCACCAGGCCATCACGGCCGCGTTCTGCGCGCTGTGCCGCGGGGACCTGGCCGAGACCGCAGCGCTGCTGGAGGCGCGCATCGCCGCCGACGGCGGCCTGGGATCGCTTGGCGAGCCCCTCGGGGTCGCCCCCACCCTGGTCGAGGCCTACGTGGGGCTGGGCCGGACGGCCGACGCCGCCGCCCTGGCCGAGCGGTACGCCGCCGTCACCCCCCAGCCACCCTCTCCGCCGACCGCCGCTCTGGTCGCCCGCTGCCGGGCGCTCACCGCCGCCGACGAGGAGGCCGCCGAGGCCTTCGAGGCCGCCCTGGCCGCCCACGCCCAGGCCCCTGACGCTTTCGAGGCGGCCCGGACTCACCTGCTGTACGGCGCCAGGCTACGGCGTGCCGGGCGGCGGGTCGCCGCCCGCGAGCAGCTCCGGGCCGCCCAGGACGCCTTCGCGGCCATGGACCTGACCGCCTGGGCCCGCCGCGCCGCCGACGAGCTGGGCGCCACCGGGGCGACCGCCCGGCCCCGCCGGCCGCTGGCCTCCGAGCCGCTGACCTCCCAGGAGACCCGCGTGGCCCTCCTGGTGGCCCGCGGGCTGTCCAACCGCGAGGTCGCCGCCGCCCTGTTCCTCAGCCCCAAGACCGTCGAGCACCACCTGGCCAGCGTGTTCCGCAAGCGCGGCTTCCGCTCCCGGACCGAGCTGGCCAGCGCCTTCGCAACGGCCGCAGAGCAAATTGAGGGGCGTGAGGACGCCGGACTCTAGCCCGAGTTTCCGGCTTTGGTCGCTGTTGAGTGGCGTTTCCGCTGTTCAGGCGGGCTTTCTGGTGGGCTGTATGTATTACCCATGTGCGTGTTCTTCCAGGTCATCGGGTGGGGCGTAGCGGTCGAGAGCGAACAGGTCGTAGAGCGCCTGCTGGGTTGGGGTAGCGGTCGGCGTCGACCGGCGTGTAGCGGACCGTCCCGATCGCCAGCAGGTGTTGCCGGCAGGGCTGTGTGGAGATCGTTCGGCATGAATGCGTGGGCATCGTTTGGCAACGGTTGATGTGCATGAGGCGTGGGGAGATGCCGCGGCGCCGACCGGATGCGGGTCGGCGCCGGGTGGTGGCGGGTGG